>Ga0207051_1012_pt1 | contig 17519 bp, 15 predicted proteins | sample Alteio_BWMinCont_61_FD_153292 | JGI IMG/M metagenome (GOLD analysis project Ga0207051, IMG submission 153292) | Enriched cells from forest soil in Barre Woods Harvard Forest LTER site, Petersham, Massachusetts, United States -... | ecosystem: Environmental > Terrestrial > Soil > Temperate forest >...
CCATACTCTTCCAGCAAACCGGAGAGCCGCCAGATCTCGGATTTTTGAAGGGTCAGCTCTGACTGGAATCGGGGTGCTAAAACGCCCCAAATGAAACTTTGGCTCGGAATCTCGGATTGCATTGGGTCTCCATCCTCAACCGAATCGCTGGCTCACTTAGCTCACGATCGGCTTAGTAATGGAAATGCGGATAGGTCGAAGGCTCCATTTTGCCCTGTGAATACTGGGCATAACTGCTTAGCCTATGTTCGCCAAGCCGGTAGCGCTTCTCTCTTTTCTTGTTAGACCTTGTGGTATTCACCAAACCATTTTGCAAATCGTCCGATACCGTCTTCAATCGTGGTCGCTGGCCTAAATCCTACATCGCGCGCCAGGTCTTCGATATCGGCATAAGTTGCCGGCACATCCCCGGGCTGCATCGGCAGCATCTCCTTGATGGCCGTACGACCGAACTCCTTCTCGAGCAATGAAACCACATGCATGAGTTCTTCAGGCCGGTTGTTGCCGATATTGTAAATCTTCCACGGCGCAGCGCTGGTCGCGGGATCGGGCTTGTCGCTGGACCATTTTGAATTGCCCTGCGGCGGGCGATCGATAAGCCGCACGATCGCCTCGACGACGTCATCGACGTAAGTGAAATCCCGGCGCATGTTGCCGTGGTTGAACAACTTGATCGGCGTTCCACTGAGGATGGCTTTCGCAAAGATAAACATTGCCATGTCGGGGCGGTACCAAGGGCCATACACCGTAAAGAACCGAAGACCCGTCGCCGGAATGCGATACAAATGGCTATAGACGTGTGCCATCAGCTCGTTGGCCTTTTTCGAGGCCGCATAGAGGCTGATCGGATGATCGACATTGTCCTGCACCGAAAACGGCAGCTTGGTGTTGGCGCCGTAGACCGAGGACGAGGATGCAAACAGCAGATGCTTGCAATCGTTATGGCGGCACCCCTCCAGCACGTTGATGAAGCCTTCGATGTTCGCATCAATATAAGCGTGAGGGTTCTCAAGCGAATAGCGAACGCCAGCCTGTGCCGCGAGATGGATGACGGTAGGAAAGCGGTGCTGCGCGAACAGCGACTTTGTTGCCGAGCGATCTGCGAGATCGAGCTTCATAAAAGTGAAATCGGGTTGGCGTTTCAGAATGTCGAGGCGTGCTTCTTTTAGTGCTGGATCGTAATAGCTGTTGACGCTATCGAGACCAACGACCTCGCGGCCGGCCGACAACAGGCGTTGCGCAACATGAAACCCGATAAAGCCGGCAGCACCGGTAATTAGGGTCACATTTTGCGTCATTGCGCCTCCGGCTCAGCTGTCAAAGGCGCCACGACTCGAAGCCGGTAGGCTTCGCGTCTCGATCGAGCTTCATTTTGATATCTAGAACCAGACTCGAGCCGCCGATCAGCAGCTTCTGAATGAGCGGCCGGCCATGTTCGACATAGCTGCCGTGGCCGACGGCCAGAATAACCGCATCAGCCGGCCGTAACGCATCAAGCTCGATGATGGTCAACGCGAATTCATGCCTCGCGTCCGCTGGATTTGCCAAGGGATCGTGCACCCGCACCTGCAGACTGCTGCAAGAGCAAATCACTGGCAAAGCCAATACAAGAAGCCTTGCCGCGAGCAACAGATCGGTCATGCGCTTAATCAATACTTCGATCGATTCTGCTTTGAACGTTCGCCAACATTTCCAAGCTCCAACATTGATCGAAGCTCGCCTAGCTGCGGGCAAGGTGGGATAAAATTTGGCCAACGGCGGAATGCACCGAGAACTTCGACTCCGCGAGCGCGCGAGCATTGATAGAGATCTGTGCATGCAATTCGTCATTGTCGCATAACTCCAATACGAATTCCCTCATCGGCGCAATTTGATTGGTACTGAATGCACGACCCACCTGCTGCTCGTTAATCATCTTCATAACGTCGGTATCGCGATTTACATTAGCGATTACAGGAAGGCCGGCACTCAAGTAGCTCAAGAATTTGCCGGGTACATTATGAGATTTATGCGATAAACTTAGTGAAAAAAGTCCACCGCGGCACTGAGACAGCAAGCCGGGTATTTCCTCAGACGGTATTTCATCAAAAAACATCGTGTTGTCCAAATTGGACACCTTAGCCTTAAGCTGAAGTTTGCTAAAATCCGCTCCCCTACCGACAAAGACAAATCCGATATCCGATCGATCCTTAAGACTGGCTGCTAAGTCAATCAGAATACCAGCGCTCTGCGCCAAACCCATGTTGCCCGCGTAAACAAAAATGTGCCTCTTTGCCAGAGGCGTAAGCGCAACCGTAATCCTGCACCTACTGGGCGGCCTAATGCGCAGCCAATTATTGAGCACTTCGATGTGGCGTCTATTTTGTCGAGACCACCGCTGTACGTACGGCAGATTCGACTCTGACTGCACGCCTATACAATCGGCTAGCCAATACTGAATGTCTGCTGCGAATTTAAAGTAAAGATATGCGACACCTGGTCGGAGTATACCGGTATCGAGCGCCCACTGCGGGAACATATCCCGCAAAATGAGATAACGATAGGCCTTCGATCTGAAGGACAAATACCAGACAAATGGGCTAAAAAAAATCGTCGGAGAATACCAGACGATCAAATCCCATTCCTTGTTTCGCAACTGACTGTTCGTAAAGGCTCTTATTAAGGAGAACGACAGCAAGGTCTCATTGATCGCTCGCCTTACTAACGAATAGACCCTGGCTGACGGCGCCTTCAATCTAAGGATCTCAACTCCGCGCTCGCTTTCACGCACGCACGGAACGTTTATCTCGGAGTCTGGAACCAGAACGGTGGCCCTATGGCCTTGCGCGACAAATTCTTCCGCCAAATCTTTCATTTGGACGGCAGTTGAAGTCCTTATCGGTGGATAGTGAATGGTGACGAGCGCCACCTCAAGGCTTGATCTGCCGGCCATTTTGCAATCCGATACTTTGGCGGCTTCCTAAAAGAAATTGGTGATCTGACTGCGAATGGCATTGATGACAACTGTCGACGGCGAGAAGGACTGCTCAAGCTCGTACCTAACGTTCCAATCTTGACTAACAGCTGTGATCACCGAGGCCACTATGTTGTCCACTTCCATACCGGATACGATGGTCGCGCCGCTTTCCACAGTCTCAATCCTTTCTGTAGCCATTCGCAAACTGACATTGGGAACGCGATAGAAGATTCCTTCTTCCGCCGCCGTGCCCGAGTCGGAGACAACACAAAAGGCATTTCGCAAGAGCTGATTGAAGTCATAAAATCCGAGCGGTTTCATGATTTCTACCCCTTTTGGCAGGTCCGCATTACCTAGCTTGCTCTTGGTGCGCGGGTGCATGGGATAGATTACTCGGCGTTTGAGTTCGACATGTAGTCGACCTGCTGCAGAAATTATGCTCTGCAGATAGTGGGGGCTATCAACGTTTTCGCTGCGATGAGCAGTGAGCAAAATATACTCGCGCGGATTGAGCGATAGTCGGTTCAGTATGTCGCTTGCTTCGATCTGAGGCGCGAAAGCACGCATTGCTTCGAACGTCGTATTTCCCGTCACTATGATTTTTGACGGGTGGATTCCTTCTCGAAGCAGATTCTCCCGATGGTAACCATTGTACGGCAGCAAGATATTACTTATGTGGTCTATGAGGATTCTGTTTCGTTGCTCCGGCATTCGGGAATCGAACGCGCGTAGCCCTGCTTCCATGTGAAAGATTTTAATTCCGCGATTAGCGGCAGGCAGCACCGATAGCCCGCTATAGGTATCACCAAGAACGAGTAAGGCGTCCGGCTTGATCTTCTCCATAAGCTCGTCCGACTTGCGAACGACGTCGGCAACCTCACGACCGTAACTCGACACATCAATATTGAGCTCGAAATCAGGTCGACGCAATTGCAGGTCCTGAAAGAAAAACTCCCGGAGTTCGGGAGTAAAGTTCTGACCTGTGTGAACCATGATGTGCTCAAAATTAAGCGCATCTAGTTTCTTTAGCGTTCCCCACATCTTAATCATTTCCGGGCGCGTGCCGAAAATTGACATTACTTTCATGTCCAAGCCCTTAATGATGAGTAATTTCAGTCGATCGATCGACTAACCGCAGCGTGGGAAGTGGGACTATCATTTTGCCACCTTCTGCTACATAGAATTCGTTTCGCCGCCAAATCTCTTCAAAAAATGCCCACGCGAAGATCAAGAGGTGCGTCGGAGCGTCCTTCTCCCTTAAAACTGAACTCGAGAAGATTTCTATATGTGAACCCGGCGTGAAATATCCCAACTTTGCGGGAGCATCATCAATCATAAAGCTGAGTTGATTCGACGTGAGCCCACACCATTGAATTATTGTATTTGCGCGGCCTGACGCTCCGTAACCCGCTATCGTCGCACCACTGGACCGCAATTTATTCAGTAAGGAGACAAGCTCATCCCTCTGAGCAACCACTCTTTTTGAAAAGAGAAGGAACGTCTCAAAGCGATCAAATCCTTTTGCCAATTCCTCAGCTTCCAATTGTTTTGCAGCATCCGAAACGAGATGACTAAACTTACTTCCCTTGTTGCACACGTAAAAGCGCACGGATCCCCCGTGGATGGGAATAAGCTTGATATCAAATATCATCATCCCACATCGATCAAAGTGCTTCATAGCTGAAAGCATCGAATAGTAGTAGAGATGCTCGTGATATATCATGTCGTATTGCAGATCTTCGATCACCTTCCCCAGGTAGTGCACTTCGAAAGCAAATACTCCATCATCTTTCAGGGCGCTCTTTATCGCGCGAGTTGTTCCTTGGATATCTGAGATATGAGCGTACACGTTGCTCGCTAGCACCATGTCCACCTTGCCAAACCGAGACACGATATCGTCCGCAACGGTCTCCGTGAAAAACTCATTCACCGTCGTGATGCGCGGGTCATCGATGGATGCAACGACATTCTTGGACGGATCCACGCCAATCAATGTTTTCACCCCCTTATCTGCCAACGGCTTCAAAAGAATGCCGTCGTTACATCCGAACTCCAGCACACTGGACTCAGGGTGAGAAAGAAACCGCTCGACAAGAATTTCCGCATAAGATTGGAAGTGCGCCCGCAGCGTCCCGATTGACGAAGAAAAATAGAAGTAGTTCGAGTGGAAGAGTTCGCTGGGAGGTACATGGTCCGCGACCTGAACCGCGTAACAGCCCTTGCAAAAAATGAGACGAAGGGGATACTTTTTTTCTTCCGAAAAGCCCGACGGCTTTAAAAAGGCCCCCGCCAAAGCAACCAGGCCAAAATCGATCAATTCCACGACGTCCGCACTGTCGCAGAACGCGCACTTCGCTCGCCTATGCCTCATCAAAGCTACTCAACCAATTGAGCGATAGGATCACCAACGATCGCGCGTTTAACGAGATCGAGGCTATGCAGCAAATCCTTCAGCTTAGGCAAACTCAATCGCTCAGTATTGTGTGAAGTGTAGTCGTTTAATTCTGATATGTGCTGCTCACCCTGCGAGAAAAATTTTCGATAATTCAAGTCACGATCATCTGCGGGGATGCGATAATATTTTCCTTCGTCTTCGGCTCTTGCCATCTCTTCGCGAGAAACCAGAGTTTCAAAAAGTTTCTCGCCATGACGAGTGCCAATTACTTCAACGGGGGGATTACAAGCAAAAATATCCTTCAAGGCAACGACGAGCTCACCAATCGTGCAAGCAGGAGCCTTTTGAACAAACAGGTCTCCTTGCCTTCCATTAGTGAACGCGTGCAATACAAGATCGACTGAATCGTCAAGCGACATCAGAAAGCGGGTCATATTGGGATCGGTGACCGTGATCGGCGAGTTCCGGACAATCTGATTGATAAATAGGGGAATGACCGAGCCCCTCGACGCCATAACGTTTCCGTATCGTGTCGCGCACAACAACGTATCTGTGTTCGTCAGGGTACGCGCATGTGCCATCATAACCTTTTCCATCAAGGCTTTTGTTTGGCCCATCGCGTTGATCGGATAGACAGCCTTGTCGGTCGAAAGCAAAACGACTTGCCTTACACCGCGGGCTATTGCCGCTCTTATTACGTTATCCGCGCCGAGCACGTTAGTCTTAATAGCCTCCAGGGGGTAAAACTCGCAGGAAGGGACTTGCTTTAGCGCGGCCGCGTGAAACACAAAGTCAACGTTCTTTAAAGCAAGATGAACGCTGTCAAAATCACGCACGTCGCCTATATACGATCGGACTCGGGGGTCCTTGAAGTCGTGCCGCACCTCTTCCTGCTTTTTCTCATCTCGACTAAAAACACGTACCTCGCGAATATCTGTGGTTAAAAAATAACGTAAAATACGCCGGCCAAACGATCCGGTGCCACCGGTTATCGCGGCGATCTTATTGGTAAACATAGTCGTTTTTGTCCCAGAGCTTCTCTTCGTCACACATCTCATCCATCAATGCTGTCCAGTTACGCGGAAGATATCCCGTGGCTTTCGCGAATTTGTCTGCACGCAATGAACGGTCGATACTTATTGAACTGTCAGGAACGATCCTGATCTTCTTTTTGTACTTCGCGGCCGCCATCTCTAAGAGCTCCATCTTACTGATTGGCTCTGAAGCAATATGAAAAATTCCTTCAAGACACGGCTGATTGAGTAGACACTCGCTCACAACTCGAACCAGCTCTGTCGTGGGGAGACCGCTGAAGATCGACTTCGGAAATCCCGTGCACACGCCTTGTTGCGCCAGAAACCAGTCCAGCAACCCCGTTGCGCCCCTAAGACTAGGTCCGAAAATCGAAGTCCGGATAGTCAGAGCGCCACGTCCGCTAATTTCGCCCGCGATCTTTGCCTTGCCGTATGGATCTTGAGCGTCGGGCTGGTCGGTTTCTAAGTAGCTGCCTCGAGATCCGGAGAAGACACCATCAGAACTGATTTGAACAAACCGAATGCCGCGCTCTAAGCAGACTTCGTAAGCTCGCTTCGGGAGTTCAGCAAAAATCCTCCACATCAGCGGCGGGTCACTCCAATCTCGCTTATTCGCGGCAACACAATTGATTACGACGTCTGGGGCGATTTCGGATACAACGTGAGCAAGTTGATGCGGATCCGTTAGATCACCGACAATCGGAAGACTTTGGGACAGATGGTCAGCGAACAGTCTTTGGGAGTTGATATCTCGTACCGTTCCCGCAACAGAAAAATTGCGTTTGTCGGACATCGATCTGACAAACGCGCTTCCGAGTAAGCCTGCTGCGCCAAGAATTAAGACTCTCATGGCACTCGTATACAATCACTAGATTTCGGTGAAAAGGCCTATTTCGGAACTTGCCACCAAACGGCTGCACCGTCGACGTCATGTAGCGGCGCCACGATCCCTTTCGCGGCTCGGAAATCAGTGACCGCCTTTGCACAATTTGGGAGAAGGTAGTCGTCTACGATTACAAAGCCACCGGGCTCCAGCTTATGATAGAGAGCATTCAGCGCATCAATTGTGCTCTCGTACAAATCACCATCTAAACGCAATACGCAAAGCTTATCGATAGGTGCCTCGCGAAGCGTATCCTTAAACCATCCCTCGAGGAAAATGACATTCTCGTTGAGCAAACCGAAGCGTTCGAAATTGTTCGCCACTTGATCGCGCGAAATCGCGAGTTCGGCGAATTTGTAGTGCTGATCACCCTCGTCCGCTGGATAGGTCTTTGCATCCGGAGATGGAAGCCCCCTAAAGCTGTCGGCAACGAAAACCTTCCGCTCGCCCTCTCCATGTGCATCCAATATCGCTCGCGCGTAAATGCACGCACCACCGCGCCAAACGCCAGTTTCGATGAAGTCACCTTGAATGCCAAGCTGCAGCGCGCTCTCTAGTAAGGTCCGCAAATTCCTCATTCGTACGCTACCGATCATCGTTTCAGCACTTACGGGCCAATCCCTGCCCAATGATCGTCGTATCGGATCATGCGTTTGGTCACCTACACTTGATTGTGCGCCATCTCGATGCAATTGCCCGGTCAACACGCTCTCAAGCAAGTCGAGATAGAGTGACGCGCCTTTTTCGTTGACCGAAGACCCATTTTTCCATCTCGATCGGTCAAATTCTAATCTGATCTCGTTCTGCGCGCTCATTGTATAGCGTTCAAGAGCCGTAATCCGGTCCGCCAAGGCATTCAGCGCAGAATGGAAGGTGTTTCTGTCGACCAGGTTTTGACTTGCGCGCTGCTCCATCGCATTCAATTCAGCCAAAACGCGATGAGATCCGACCCCCCCGGCTCGCCAAATTTGGCGGACCTTAGAAAAAATATTCACGTATTTATCCCTCGAACTGTCAGTGTCACGACTTTATCTGACGCCAAATCGATTGCATGCGAATTTGCGCTGCCATCGGCATGTATCCAACAAAGCGTCTAAGCAAGAATTGGACATTCCTCGAGCGGACGACATCCCGCGCTAGTCGACGGGTCAGCTGAGAGTTGACTATTCTCGCCTTCCAGTTCGGCGATGTTTTCGCCGCGACCGAGCTCGATTCTTCGGTTAAAGTATGCGGTCGGTCCAAGCCGGTCCAGTTACGCGCGATTGCAAAAAGGTCATCAAGCGCGTTGCCCGCGTGTAGCTGGCCGTTTTTCGTAGCGTGGTTTTCAACAGGTGAATTATACGGAAGCAACAGAGTCCTGCTGACACGCTCTGCTAACATCACCGCATGTTCGGCTGCTGCATCAAAATTCCGTTGGCTAAGCGTTTTGCCGATATAATAGTAGCCATGAATGAGATTGTACGAAGATCCTCGACGTATCTCATCCTCAGAAAGCTCCTCGACAAAACGAGCCAGAAGCTCGTTTGCCTCTTTCATGTGTGTTTCACGCTTACGATTGGTGTCTTGGTCGGCATGAGCACGCGCATATACTACTACCCCTGGAAGATAGAGGAAGCGTTCGGTTGTGGCCAACTTGAACCAAAGATCGAAGTCGAGCACAGTTTTGAGTGCTTCATCAAATAGGCCATGCCGCTCTAGGGCCAGCTTCGGAATAATAAGGCTGCAACCGTGCAGGATATTCTGAGTTGTCAAGAAAAAGCGGAAGTTTTCCGGAAGTATAGCGGGCATCCTGGAAGAGGGCCGCCGAGCCAAAGGTTTCGATCCCGAAAATGGAGAATAGTCACCATAGATGATGCACGAGCCGGGATCGGACTGAAGAGCCAGGAATTCGATTTGCCTTTCGATCTTCTCGTCAACGTACAAGTCGTCATGGCTAAGCCACGAGATGAAAGAACCTCGCGCCTCGCGTATGGCAAAATTTAAAGCTGAAGCGCAGCCCCCATTCGATTTAGCAAAATAACGAATTCGATCTCCAAAGGCGCGAGCGACCCTCTCAGTCGCTCCCCCGTCCGTGGACCCATCATTGACGACTACGACTTCGATGTTCTTGTACGTTTGCGCCAGAGCACTCACGATCGCCTGCTCAAGAAAATTCGCCCCGTTGTAAACAGGAATCACGATCGAAACCAAGGGTTGAAAGAATTTAGGTCCGCGCATCAGAAGCTCTGATGAGCTTTCCTTCGCGCCCGGGACGCTCGCGAGCGCGGTACCATAGTGTTCGTATAGACGTCGAGCTCCAGCTCCCAAAATCAAAGGATCTACGTCCGCATCTTCGCTGAAGACCTTGTCGACATAATAATTTACCGAAGTCACGAAGCTGCGCGGATCTAAGGATTTTATGTGATTACCTTTATGGGTCCTGATGTGACAGGTGACCTCGTCAATCGCGCCGACACGGAATCGCTTGGAAATCCTTCTCCAGTAGTCAGTGTCCTCGAAACGGTCCATCGCCTCATCGAATAAACCAACTTCATCGATGACACGGCGCCTCAACATTACGGTTGGCAGCGTTATTGTGAGGGGCTTGAAGAACGCAATCTCTTTGTATATCTCGCCAGAGACGGGCGCTCGATAAAAATAGTCGAGTGAGGCGTCATTCTCGTCTACGCAAGCAGATGCTGTATATACCATATCTATCGTTGGATTTTTCTTGAAGTACTCGACTTGGAGCTCAATTTTTCCGGGAAGATAATAGTCGTCCGAGTCCAGAAACGACACATACTCTCCGCGACCCGCTCTAAGAGCTATATTTCTCGCGCGAGACCGACCCAAATTTTTTTCTAGCCGGACAATTTGAAGTCGCGTATCCTCAAAAGTCGAAAGAATGCTTTGAGTATTGTCAGTCGACGCATCGTCGACAACGATGACTTCCAATTCCCGGTGCGTTTGATTAAGCGCGCTCGTCACAGCCTGTCCAATAAAACGGGCGCGGTTATAGGTAGGAATGACGATAGAAACCAATCCCTCGGTGAACAACATCTTAGTCTCCTTCACTGAGGTTTCGCCGCAGGGTTGAGATCTTCCAATCGCCAAAGACCCAGGCATTTGTCTGCCCAGTAACCATTCCATTCAGCACACCTCTCTACAATAAGCTCGATGGGCTGGGGAAAGTTAAATGGCGGGCGTTGGAGGTTAAGGGGACGCCATCGACCAGATTCAATATCCGCGTTGGGATCTCTAGCTGTGAATGTGGTGGTCAATATGTATTTACTTCCGCTTTTACGAAAATTTCGCAGAGCAGCGCGCACGTCCTCAAACGAGAGATGAACCAGCAGATCACGACACAGAATGAGATCGACTTGGGGAAGACGATCTCGACAAGCGTCAAGAACCTGAAATGAAATGCCTCGCCTTCCGTAACGAGCCTGGTTCTGCAAAACGAGATCGTCAACGACGTCCCCGCCGGTGTATGTTATTTCCGACAAATCCAGCAGGCGCATCCAGTTGAAGTCGCCACAAGGGATATCAAGACAACTAGTTATCTGATATCGCGGCAGCAATGTACTGAAAGCAGCACGGATAGCTTCGGTTCCCTTCGCATCGGACCCGTCGCCCGATCGCGACTCGTTATTTCCCCAGCGGTTTTCCTCGTATATGCGTTCAAAAACTTGTCTCATCTCGACAGTCTCACTTACCTAAGCGACGATTTATGCCTGGAAGGCGTTCGATCTAACAGTGAGCTCGGCAAAATATGCGTCAGTCGCTTGCTATTGCTCGCTTACACGCTATCGGCCCATCGCAACAGTGCATGTCGATGATGGCAATGCGAAAATGACGCCCCCAACTTTGGAACTCACGTCGAAGAAGAGTGCGTCATGAAGCCAATGTTGTTGGACATGATCTTCGAGACTTCCTGTGGCGATGGCTAGAGTAATAGAATAACGTCCCGCCGCAAGCATTGGCAAAACAAAGCGGAACGTAGCGATGATTAGCTGCCCCACTCCAATCGTGACATTTTTATGCTCGGAGTAGTTCAATGTATTATCCCCGAATACAGACTGACCGAGTCGATCCTTCACGATGAATCCCACAATTACCGACGTGAGATCGGCTTGCGCTTGAGCTTTAATTGTTAAACGACATCTCTCTCCGCCCTGGATCAGCACAAGTTGTGAATTGTCATCCGCAGAAAGATTACCGTCGAGAATTTCCGCCATCCCGGTTCCGAACTGACGGCTCACTTTTCGTAAATCGAAGACTGCGCGAGCATCCGCGGGGGGAGAAGGAAGCTGGGGCGCAGAATTGTCTGGTTGACCAGGCTGATCTGGCTCAGTCGAGGAAATTGGACCGTCGTCGAGTTGTCGATGCGAACCGACGCCTTGATCCAAAATTGTGCCAGCAGAGAGCTGATGAATGAAAGCATTATAAGCCTCGCACACTTCTCTTGCGTGGCCTACCTTCATCACTCGCCCAGCGTCGATCCAAATTGCCCGAGTGCATAGCGACAGTACGGCTCCAACGTCATGGCTGCAGAAGAGCACTGTACCACGCTTTTGAAATTCGCGTAGCCAGCGCAGGCATTTTTGTTGAAAGTAGGCGTCACCCACAGCCAAGGCTTCGTCAACTACGAGAATATCGCAGTCAACATTTGCAATTACCGAAAAGGCCAACCTCATTGTCATACCAGACGAGTAAGTCTTTACCGGCCTGTCGATGAAGTCTCCAATATCTGCAAACGCGATAATGTCGTTAAAGCGCTCATCCGTCTGCGCGCGAGAGAATCCTAGCACGCTTGCGTTGAGGTAAATATTTTCTCTTCCCGTGTATTCTGGATTAAACCCTGAGCCTAACTCCAGGAGTGCGCCAACTTTCCCAAAGGTGCCTACCTCACCCGAAGTGGGATTGACCGTCCCACATACCAATTGCATTAGTGTCGATTTACCAGATCCGTTGCGGCCGATTATGGCGACCGTTTCGGTCTTGCTAATCTGAAAACTGATCGGGTGAAGCGCCCAAGTCTCAGAATAGTATTTGGGCGTCGAAAACCTGATATGCTGGCCTGCTATCGGTCGAACGATAGCTTGTAAGCGCGATACGATAGCTTGTTTAAGTCTATCAGCAGGCGCCGAATAGGTATGATACACTTTCGACAGGTTTCGAACCTCGATCGCAAGCTCAGAGCACATCAGCGAAACCCTTGCGAAGTCGCTGAAAAACCCAGAAGCCCACTGAAAGCGCCACCATTGAAGCGGCCATGTAAAGCAGAAGGCTGAGTAAATTGGGGACCAGGCCTTCGACTGCGGTGGAACGTATTTGTTCGACAGCAAATGTTAGAGGGTTGATCCACATCAAATTTCTAATAGTGGGAGGAATGGCGTTAAGTGGATAGAAGACGGGGGTTAGAAATAGACTGATGGGAATTATTAGATTCACAACTTGTGCAAGATCGCGAAGGTAGACACCGCATGCCGCAAAGATCATTACAAACGCTGAAATAAATAATGCGTAAGGGATAATGATAAGGGGAATGAAAACAATTGTATGATGTAGACTACCACTTAAAAACCAATTGAGCAGTATGGCCACCAAAATCGAGATTCCAGCATTGGTAAGTGCTGAAACCAGCAAGACGAAGGGCAATACCTCGAGCGGAAAAACCACTTTCGTGACATAGCTGGGGTTGGAAACAATCAGGCGCGGCGCTCGTGATAGGCATTCGACAAATATGCCGTGAACCGCAAGACCAAGAAGCAAGTACACCGCAAAATCCAAATTGCTTTGGCTTTCGGCCGCAGTCCATCGCATTTTGAATACCGTGTTGAAGACGAAGGTATAGACCGTTGCTAGCAGGAGTGGCGTCACGATTGCCCAAGTACTCCCCAACATGCTTCCACGAAAGCGGCTCGCAAACTCGCGGCTTGCCAACTGACGCACCAGGTCTCGCTTCGTTATAAGCGTTTCAACAAGCCCTTTGATTGTGGTAGACTTGACACTCACGTGATGGACCTCACCGAAAAGGAACCACAACCACTCTCGCCGACGAAATGTGGCATTCGATTAGCTTCTTGCAGGCCAAATAGTGCCTCTTCAAATGTCCCGCGCCTGCTTCCGCCCCCGTTTAGTACACTCAACGGAGATTGCAATCAGGGCGAACATCGCGGCGCAGCCGAACCCAATATCTTGCCCCCGTAGGCATTGCAAGATCTTGTCGCGGCCCTTAGCGACAAAACGTTGACGCTAGCTTATTGCTTATTGTCCCCAACACGGATTGAAAATCCTAAACTGGAAAACACAGTTGACGAACATCGTCTTAGGCGCAAGTGGAATGGTGGGCAGCTTTATTGTCGAGCATCTGTCACGCTGCGGAGAGCCCGTGGTTGGTGTCTCGCGGACCGCACGTCAAACAGATGGAATTGATTGGATAGGTGCCGACGTAACCAGCCCAGGAATTGATCTTCCGAAATCAGAAATCGTTTACTGCGCTACGGATGCGCGGATTTCCGCAATGGCGATAAAGAGCATTATGCGATGCAATCCAAGGCGGCTGGTCCTATTTTCAACAACAGGCGTCATTTCGAAGATGGATTCTAGCGACGACGCTGAGCGGGCCGCGATTACAAAAATAGCCGAAGCCGAGCGGACGACTATTAGCGCTTGCGAGGAATCCAAGGTGGAATGGACGATTTTGCGACCGCCTCTCATCTACTTGGAGGGAAGGGACCAAAGTATCACCAAAATCGCAAACCTAATTCGAAAGTTTGGGTTTATGCCACTTTATGGGACCGCTTCGGGTCTACGGCAGCCTGTTCACGCCGCGGACGCGGCGCGCGGGGCAATAGCCGCGGCCATGTCATCCAAGGCGGCAAATAAGGTCTACACGATATCAGGCTTCGATACTATTTCCTATCGCGAGATGGTTGGCCGCATTTTTGACGGGCTAGGGCGCAGACGTCTGATCGTAAATCTTCCACCGATGCTCTGGAAATTTGCATTCGCATTGGTCAAGCCAATTTACCCAACCGTTACATCCGCAATGGGAGAGCGGATGCTAAAAGATTTGGCGTTCGATTCATCAGACGCGGTTTCAGATTTCGGCTGGAATCCCCGAGGTTTTGCGCCTTTCTTCCAAAGCTGCCTGTGAAAACCAGGCGTGGCGATGCCTCGTATTAGATGCCGAGGCTGACCTCGAGTTCCGGTTGACCGGCTCAGGGGGCAACGGGCTCGCTTGTTTCATCGGGCAGTTTTGACTGCCGCGGCGTGCGACAGGTGAGACGTTCATTCAGGAACACCAATTGGCCAGGGCATGACGACGTATTGCAGATAGGGTTGTTCCGAGGATCGGGAGAGCTCGCTTGTAGCGCACCTACTTTAAAAGTGCGTCAGTTTGTTTGGGACCCGGTCCGCGCAAAGCATTAGGGCCAGCGGCCATACCTGGCGCACCAACAGGCCGGACACCTGACAGCACCCGACCAATGCTGCAAAACGTCAGAAAGTTCTTGCGAGGGCGCCGTCCACACGTAACCCAAACTCAGGGACTGCATCTTTCAATACGGCCCTGATAGCGGCGCGATCGTCTTTCACAATAGCTTGCTCGAGTGCGGCCAGCCACCTTCGCAATGCAAGGATCGGCGGCTCGTTCGGCTTTGCCGCCATTATGCCTGCGACTCCTATCTCGATGGTGGGCTCCTCGTTTGCAAAAAGGATTTCATTCAACCTCTCCCCCGGTCGCATTCCGGTAAATGCGATTTCGATGTCGTGGCCCGGCTGCAAGCCGGAAAGCCGGATCATGCGTTCGGCGAGGTCGACGATTTTAACCGGCTGGCCCATATTAAGTACGTAGACCGACACGTCCGGCCGTACTGGCGTCAAAGCGTGCGTCGCTGCCGTAATCACGAGATCGCACGCCTCTCGGATAGTCATGAAATACCGCACCATATCAGGATGGGTCACCGTGACTGGGCCGCCCGCTTCGATTTGGGCTTTGAATTTGGGTACGACCGAGCCGTTTGATCCCAGTACGTTGCCAAATCTCACAGAAATGAGACGCATCCGGGGCTTGCCGCTTAGCTGAGATGCCAGATTGTGATCAAGTGCCTGACAATACATCTCGGCAAACCGCTTCGTGAGTCCCAGCATTGAGATCGGCTCAATTGCCTTGTCTGTCGATATCATGACCACGGCCGTCGCGCCCGAAGCCAAGGCCGCGTCAGCGACGTTCACCGACCCAAAGATGTTTGTCTTGACCCCTTCGCTCCAGTCGCGCTCCAAAATGGGTACGTGCTTGAGCGCTGCGGCATGAAATACGATGTCCGGTTTGAACTCATTCATCAGTCGCATCATGCGGTCCCGATCGCGGATGTCGGCGATGCGGCCTTCAATTTTAGCTTCCGTGTTGAGGGTCGTGAGAGCCTCAAGCACGGCATAGAGCGCGGGTTCGGAGTTTTCGATCACCAGTAACCTTGCGGCGCCGAAGGTTACCATGCGGTCGCAAATCTCCGAGCCAATCGATCCGCCGCCGCCGGTGACGATGATTGCCTTGTTTTTTGCTAAGGCTTCAAGGCGGGTATAATCAATCTTTTCGCTCGGACGTAGCAGTAGATCTTCAACGGCAACCGGCGTCAAACGTGGGACATCCCCGCTTTCAAGCGAGGGAAGCCGACTGACGATAAGCCCGAGACGGCGCGCGGTCATCAAGACGGACTCGGGATGTGCTTCTGGCTCGAAGGCGGATGGCGCCATCACCAGGCGGGCGATGGGCCGCTTACGATTGGCAAAATCGCGAAAGACGTCCAGGAAATCGTCAATTCCACCGAGCACGGGTATGTTGCGGATTAACTGACCGCGGTCGGACCGAGAAGGCGACAGTAGACCAACGGGCCACAACCGTTTGACGGCGCCACTTTCGATACCGCGCAACAGAATTTCGACATCGGCGGTTCGGCCAATGAAGAGGGTCGGTGCAGCATCGCTCGCGCGGGCATGACGACGTACCCGCGTGTAGCGAAAATAGCGATAGGCAAAGCGCAGTGCGCTTAGAAACGAAACCTCAAGAAACCAGTAGAGTATGATAGTGATCTTGCCGATAAAGAAGGTGCCATGAACATTGGGTGCGACAAAAATGTAGTCCAGCACCAGCAATGCAATCGTCAGAACCGTGGCCACGCGCAAAATATTCAATGCATCCGGCAACGAAATGAAACGCCATTTTGTGGTCGTCAGATTGAAGACGTAGCAAACAAGGACACTGAGCGCGATGAAATAGGGAAGGATATGCAGGAGTAGCGGTAACTTGTCCGAAAAAAGCTCGCCCTCGAAGCGCAGATAGAAGCTAGCGAGCACGGCAAGCATCGTTGCGATCGCGTCATGAATGGCGATCAGAAGGTTACGTGAGGTCAAACTGGAAAGAGGCGTCATTCAGTGACTATAGCCCAAAAGCTGGGAGAGTTGAGAGTCTTTGGAAGTGCAGATAGCTCATATCGCGTTCTCAGGCCAATAATGTTTCGGCCGGCGTCGAGTTAATCGCGGAGAATGGCGGAGGCGCCGGCGTCCGTCTGCGCAAAACGAAGCGTTAGCAATGATTACGGATTGGCCGGGTCCGGATTCCCGGCAATTATCAGGTTGGCCTCCAGGCCTTGACCCCGCACGACGTCGCGCGCGGCCACCAAGGCACGGGTGCCCTTGTCGGTCAGCAGGCGTCCGGCAAAGTAGCAGCTTAAATGAAGTGAAAGTCGCTCTGATGCGCCAACAGCTGAGCGGTCGTCACCTGCTTTAAGGTGATTGTGTCATGCGCAGCATCGGTGATGACGGCGTTGCCGGATGCATCGTCGTGAGTAGCAGCCAGCAACGCCTGTATGTTGGCGAATACCGTCTTGCTGAACTGGATGGTGTCCGTCGAGGATGCGAAGTTCGCGATGCTGATGTGGCCAAAATTAGTAGCGAATACGAACGCGTCGCCCCCGGCCATCATCACAGCGCTGGTCTGCGCTGGAGCCCCGCTGGTCGAAAATGCTGATGCCTGAACGGGTGTTCCGCTGCTGCTTTCGTCGAGGAAATTGAAGTTGTCTGGCAAGGAGCTCCCAACGAACTCGAGGTTCGCGGCCGTGGATCCGCTGCCGTCGGCGCCCGCGACTTGAGCCTTCGCCGGTTGCGTCGCAGGTGGAATGCCGATGGCGCCATCGCGGTTGAGGTCCTGGTTGAAAGTGGTCTCCAAGGACTCCAGCGCGGAGCTGTTGCCCGCGACCAGGCCGATCA
>Ga0207051_1061_pt1 | contig 17454 bp, 16 predicted proteins | sample Alteio_BWMinCont_61_FD_153292 | JGI IMG/M metagenome (GOLD analysis project Ga0207051, IMG submission 153292) | Enriched cells from forest soil in Barre Woods Harvard Forest LTER site, Petersham, Massachusetts, United States -... | ecosystem: Environmental > Terrestrial > Soil > Temperate forest >...
TTTCTGTTTCCATAGATGGCATCGAAATCATGAGCGTAACCGTCGAAAAATTTGGAAACGTTTGAATTTGGCATCAGAATCCTTACTGGGTTGCAGCCGCTCGTTGGGTTTTGTTGTCGGCGATCATCTCACCGAAGGTCGTAAACGAGAAATCATCAAGAATTTTTTCGAGTTTCGCGCGGGTCGAGGCCAAATTCACGTAGCTCTTGAACCGGCTGACCAACGGCATGGGTAGACGGGGATGTCCCGGATCTATTTCCCGGGGATGGATGTAAAAGAGCAACGGGCGTCCTTCGCGGAGAACCTGAGCCCCCATCCTCTTGATCAGCGGATAGGGAGCCAGACGAAGGTACCCCCCGCCAAACAGGCAGGTTGGGCGGCCAGCGATGCGGGCCATCGTGACAGGAAACTCCGCAATCGGTCCCCCAGAGGATTCGACGATGCTGGGCCGCAGATCGGATCCTTCCATCCCGCCCCACCTTCGCCGTCCGGGAAAAACTGACGCGTCGAATTTGTATCCTGCTTCGGCCAGGGCATCGAAAAACCAAGGCGTGTCCGCCGTCACCGAGAAGGCGGGTGCCCGGTAGCCCAAAACCGCGGTGCCGGCGATTTCCTCGATGATCTGCTTGGACTTGCGCAAATCCGCCAGAAATCCCTCCGGCGACATCTGGTACACCAGGCGGTGCGAATAGCCATGGCACGCGATCTCGTGGCCTTGGGCGGCCGCCTCCCGGACCAATTCGGGATGGCGCTCGGCGATCCAGCCCAGGAAGAAGCAGGTCACGCGGATTTTCCTCTTGGCGAATAGCACCAGCATCTCGCGAAAATTGGCGACCACCCGCGAAGGCAGCGCATCCCAGTCCGCGAGGTTTTGCCCAGGCTCCGTCGGGATCGCATGAAACCAGTCCTCCACGTCCACAGAAAAGACGGAGGGGCCTTCGGCCTGCAACTTGGCGTTCCTCTTCAAAGGGCGTGGCCCTCTCGCCCAGCCCAGCGCGCCGGTTCCCCGCCACGCTCCCAGGTCCTACGGCTCGGTCGGCTGTGGACATAGGCTGCCACCAGCAGCAAACCCAGGCCCGGGAGATGATGCCTGGCGGCGGTGCCCCAATTGACCGTGCCCATCGACCATATAAGCTCGAGGACGAGGTAGAAAAAAACAACCACCCATACGAGGCTCCTTCTCTCCGCGGGAAGATACCTTAGTCCCTTCACTATCCTCCACAGCAGGTAGGCCCGCAGCAGATTCTCCGCCACGAGTTCGAGGTCGACCAGCGCGGATACATGCCAGGGCATGGGCTCGAAGAGGTATTGGAAAAGCGCCACCGGCAGATACGCGATGAGGGCCGGCATTCCGTTGAGGCTCACACCCTCGATGTATTCCGAACGGGCACCTGCCAGCGTCGCCCTTCGATGAATCTCGACCGTCGCCGGCAAACTATGTCTAAGATTGTACGAAACGCTCGTAAACCACCAAAAGCCCAGGAGAGAGAGTCCTAGGCCCGCGACTGCAATCATGGCAACCCGGGACGGGGAAACGACCCGGCAGGATCTAAGTGCCATCACAGTGCCCAACGCAATGACCATAAGCATCCCGAACGCCAGGAGCGCCCCGTGCAGGACGCCGACACCCGCTATCGCCAGGGCGAAGCCGGGCCAATATTTCCAGTTGACGCCCCTATAGATTTGTAAGGCCGCATAGATGGCCAGATTGATGAAAAGCATTTCGTAGGCCTCACGGAGTGTTACGCTTGTGTAAATGATGGAGGACGGCAGCAGGGCGTAAATCAGCATGGCTTCGACTTGACCCCATCGCGAGATCGATAGCAGCCGCATCGTTCGCGCTAAAACAATCGCGGACGCCGCCCAAGCCACGACCGACAGCAGGCTGCCGAGAAAGATCGAGTCGGTCGTAAGCATATAAATCAGACCCAGGAAATCGGAATAAATAAATCCGATCTCCGGCCGGCGAAGCGCGAGATCGCTGGCGTAGTCGACCGCGGCCCGATGAAAAGTAACCGCATCGAGATCCGCCCCGTAACTAGGCCCGAAGAAACCGTTCCAGATGGCAACGGCGAGGCGCAAAATCACGCCGAACCAGAATGCCCTTCTAAACATAAGCGATCCGGTTGCCTGCTGCCGCGGCGGGGAAGGCGACATTTGGGATAGCCTAACCCGGCTCCCTCGCCCGCCAAGCTTGAAACATCAGCACCGGCCACAGTCGGAACGTCCAGTCATGCCTCCCGCTTAAATGCTCGCCCCATTTTTGCCGGATTGGCTTGGGATCGAAGTATCCCTCCTGCCGCAATCTGGACTCGCCCAGCAGATCTTCGGCCCAATCCCGGAGCGGCCCGCGAAGCCAACTATTCACGGGAATGCCAAATCCGGTCTTGGGCCGCTCGATCAGGTGGCGCGGCACATGCCGATAGAGAACCTGGCGCAAGGCCCACTTTCCCTGCCCGTCGCGGATTTTCATGTCCAAGGGAAGCCGCCAGGCGACTTCGGCCACCCGATGATCGAGAAAGGGCACCCGGGTTTCCAGGCTTACGCCCATGGCGGCCCGGTCAACCTTGCAGAGGATATCGTCCGGAAGGTAGGTCAGCGCATCCCAAATCATCATTCGGTTCTCGGGTGCCGCCACTCCCCGGACGACCGCGGGATGGTCCAGCAGCGTCGGCAGAGACTTTGCGCCGGGGATGATCCCCGAATCGAGCGGCCATTCATTGACCAGGCTGCGATAGAGGTCGTCCATAGTGCCGACCGTACGCAGGCGATAGGCCAGCTTGTGCGCCTTGTCGCCCAGCCGGGAAATCCGCGACACTCCCGGCAGTCTTCCTCCGATTCCGTCCCAAATGTCCGCCGGAACGCTCCGGACGAGGCCCGCGAGAACATGGCGAAGCGGGATTGGCATCCAGCTGACCCGTCGCCAGATCCGCCTTCCCCAGAAATACCGATTATAGCCGCCGAACAGCTCATCGCCGCCATCGCCCGAGAGAGCCACGGTCACATGCTGCCGGGCGATCTGTGCAACCAAATGGGTGGGAATTTGGGAGGAATCGGCAAAGGGCTCGCAGTAAAGCTGCGGCAGGCGCGGAATGACGTCGAGGGCCTGCTGGGGCGTCACATAAAGTTAGGTGTGCTCGGTGCCCAGATGCCGTGCGACCTCCTTGGCGTAAACCGCCTCGTTGAATTGTATGTCCTCAAATCCGATGGTGAAGGTTCGGATCGGCCGGCCTGATTGGGCCTGCATGAGGGCGGCGACGGTGGAGGAATCGATTCCGCCCGACAAAAACGCCCCGACCGGCACATCTGCGAAGGACTGGAGCCGCACGGCCTCCCGCAGCGCGGCCTCCAGGCGCGCGACCCCTTCCTGTTCGTCGCGAATGGGATCGGCCAGTCCCCGCTGGGCGACGTCCGCCAGGGACCAAAAGCGGTTGATCGCAAGGCGGCCGTGTCGGGCCGGCGCGAACAACGCTCCGGCAGGGGCAGTCGAGGCACCGTCCAGCGACAGGGACAAGACACATCCCGCCTCCAATTTGTAGGTCCCGCGATAGATTGAATAAGGAGCCGGAACGTAGCAAAATTTCAGGAAAAGCGAGAGCACATCGCGGTCGACCTGGTGGTCAAAGCCCGGATAGCATTTCAGGGCCTTCAGTTCGGACCCGAAGACGAACCCTCCCCCGGCCCACCCATAATATAGTGGCTTCTCGCCGAAGCGATCTCGCGCCAGGTGCAAGCGGCGCTCCCGCCGATCCCAGATAGCCAGCGCAAACATCCCAACCGCTTGCTTCAGCGTTTCCTCCACACCCCAGACCTCAAAGCCGGCGAGCAGCGTCTCGGTATCAGAATGCCCTCTCCAGGCCTGCGTCGACAGCGGGGACGCAGATTCCAATTTTTCGCGCAGGACCAGATGGTTGTAAATTTCGCCATTGAAGGCGATCATGTAGCGACCTCCCGCCGAATTCATTGGCTGGTGGCCGGCGGCTGTAAGGTCGATAATCGAAAGGCGGCGATGACCCAGGGCCACGCCGTCCTCGCGGTCGATCCAAAGCCCTTCGTCTTCCGGACCGCGGTGCCTCAGGGCATCGACCATCGCCTGCAGCGAGGCCGCAGGAGGAAGCTTACCGGCCAGTGCCCCGGTTATTCCGCACATTTTATTTCTTGGCCGGGTTCGATCCCAGCGGAAACCCAATCGATGCGAAGACCCCGTCCCAACGGCTGGCCATCGCCTCGTCCCCGTACATGGCATCGGCGTAGCGCTTGCCCTGCTGGCCCGCATCCCGGCGGGCGCCCTCGTTTCCCATGTAATACTCAAGCTTGGCCAGCCATTCTTCCGGTTGCGAGCACGCCATCGCCAGACCGGCGCCTCTCATCGAGGAAAGGTAGGCCGGGGTCGCCGAAGTCAGCACCGGCAGCGCCATGCGCCAAAATGAATGAAGTTTGTTTGCCGGCTTGCCGGCCATCATCCCGATCTCCAGTGGAATCGGGATGACCGCGAGATCGCACGCGGCGGCCAATGGCGAAAGCGTCAGGCTGTTCCAGTCATAAAGGTGGACATTCTTGAGGCCCTCGAAAACCCGGACGGCGAGCCGCTGGGTCGGCCGAGGCAGCAGGGTGCCCAGGCCCAAGGGATACTGGAGCGTGGTGATCAGATGCAGGGCCAGGGGCTGCCGGGCTTGCAATTGGCGCAACGCCGGGACGAGCGGCCGAAATGTCGTCAAATTTCCAGGCAAGCCCTCCCAGACCAGATTGAAACAGGGACGGCGCCGGTAATCCGACTTGATCGACCAGACATCCGCTTCCTGGAAATCCAGAATCACATGCACATTCGGACAGTAGGCCGAAATTGCCTTTTTCTGCTCCTCCGTGGCGCAGACCACCGCGTCCGCCAGTCGGCAAGTGTCGATCAACAGCTGGCGATAGGAAAGATGCAGCCGACGGGTGCGCCGAACGGCGAATTTGGCCACACCCCGCAGATTCCGCCTCCAGGACCAGGCGTCTTCCGCCAGATAGGAATCGATGAAATCGAAGACAATCTTCGCCCGGCCTTTTCCCGCCGCGACCCAGCGGCTCAGATCCGCCCCCTCCGAAAGCACAAGAACGTCGGCATCGGCGCCGGCATTACCATCGGTCGAAAAGGCCCGCGAGCGCCGGGCCGCATAGGCGCAGAATCTGCGCCGATCGCTGGGCTGCTGCAGGTTCGCACTAACCGGATCGTAGACTATCTTCATCGGCCGCTTCGCCTTCGAGCGTGCTTCGCGCCGGATTTCGATCCGCTCACGCCTACTTTCTCCGGAGGACGTAATGGATCTCGTAGCAAGAGATGACTCCGGACAGGTTCTCCTCATAGAACTCCCGCGCATAGCCGCACGCGTCGAAGATCATGCCGGCCAGCCGTCGCAGCGCATACCGGAAGTAGAACGGGCGGCCCGATTTGAAACGCAGGCTCACCTGCTCGATTTGGAACGGGACCACCTTCCAGTAATGGGGCACCTTGCGCGAGAAGAGGTCCTCGTCGGCATAGTAGGAGAAAGTGTAAAGCCCAAACGGCCGCCGGTGAGTCGGGTCTGAATAATAATAGGCGTTCGAGAAATGCGGCACCACTACGTCGAAGGCGCCCCCTGGTTTCAATACGCGGGCCACCTCCTTCACCAGGGCGTCTAGGTCGGCGACATGCTCGAGCACGTGGTAGGCGTAGATCGAATCGGCGACGCCATCCGGGATGCGGCCGAGGACAAGGCAAAGGTCGCCCACCAGGTCGACCCCAGGGTAATCCAGGATATCTATTCCAACGGACCCTGCGAGGCGCTTGCGATCACCGCATCCCAGTTCCAGGATCACTGGGCCATTTTTTCCCAATCGGGCGATGATGCCATTTCGGTCAATTATCTCTTGCATAGGGTGATTCATACAGGCTGTCCGGCTCGTGGAGGAATCTCCTTCAGAATCCCGCCGCAATTTCGGCGTAGAGGCCGCAATAGAGCGCTCCGGCCATTTCCAGGCTGAAGGCACGCCGAGCGAGGGCCCGGCACGCGTCCTCAACTTCCGGCTTCCTGATGAACGCCGCCAATTCCCCCCCGTCCCCGGCGCCGTCCGGGTCCATGAGCTGCCTTTGCCCCACGACCCGCACGCAGCCGGTGCTCACGGCGAGCTCGTCCAGGACGTGGATGCCTTCCAGCGCCACCACCGGAATTCCCGCGGCCAGATATTCGCCCAGCTTCGTGGGCGAGCGCACTTGGGTCCAGGGCGAGGTCGTGTCGTAAAAAATCAAGCCGCAATCATAGTCCGCGAGGGCCGCCGGCACGTTCCGATGATCCACTTGAACGATCCGGACCCGATCGGAGGGAAAATCCACCTGGCGCACCGCCGTCGCAATCTCCCGGTGATCGGACTCGTTGATGAAGTCGATCCGACAATTCAAACCGATGCGCAGCAGACGCGCGACCAGCCGTAACGCTAGGTCCGGCCGATAGGAGGGGGGCCGCGCGCTCCCCAGGAACACGAATCGGAGGAGATTGTCCTCCGGCCCCCCTGCCGCCGGTCGACGCGGCCGATACAATGAAATGTCCGTGCAGGTTCTTATGACCTTGAAGGGCACGTCCGGGATCCGATACAGGCTTCTGAGAGCGTCGCCGGCCGACTTTTCGAGGACCACCAATCCGCTCGCCGTCCTCACTGCGCGCCCATCGATCATCCGCAACAGCCGATGTGCCAGGGAATGTCGGCGGACCCTTCCAGTCTCAGTCCATTCCTCAATCGAGAATCCCCGATAATCGTACAGATGTGGCACCCGCAAAAGCGACAATTGGTAGATGATCGCCGGCATATGGCCTCGGAGATGAACGAGGTCGGGCTGAAAATCCCTCCGGACCCTCCGCAGCAGTGCCGCTCCCGCCAGGATCCGGCGGGCAAATTCGGTCTTGCTGGTTTTCCGGAACGAAAGGCGCAACCATTTCACGCCCATCAGTCTGAGCTGATGCTCCATCGCCTCCAATTCCGCCGGCGATCGGCGCTCCTTTTCATAGCTTATGATCGTGAAGGTGTGGCCCGCCGCCACCAGGCACTGGACATAGGGAATCACCTGGGATTGGCCGAGCGGATCCAGCAGGCCATCATAGGTCAGATAGAGACACTTCATGTTTTCAGATTTCCGATCGGGCGCCCGCCGCTTGCAGCCGGGTCGGCCTCGGCGGACATCTCCCGTGCTACCGCTTCACTCCCTTCACCACCGCGGCAAATTTTCCTTCGCCGATCGCTTTGAAACCGGCAAAAGTGACCGCGGCTCCGTTTCGGGCGAACATGGCCGCCACATTCCCGACCCGCTGCGGATGGTCGTGCTCCGGGGAGTACATATCGAAGGTGTCCAAGATGGCCCACTCGCGCATCCGGGGCCCTGCCAGCCGCTTCGGGAACGTGGCGGTAATGTCGCAAACCGGCAGAAACCGGGTAAGAACGTGCAGACCGACTCGCGACAGCGCCAAATGGGCCGCAATCAGCCAATCTATATTACTTTCTATGATATTATATAACCGGGCTCTCGACATTCTCTTGGTGAGCGGCCGCAGGATATATTTGGAGTTGATTTTCGTCCACCACCCCTTGATTGGATAAAAATCCACGACGATCTCGCCGCCTGGCTTGGCCTTGCGGATCAAGGCCCGGACCGCTCCTTCGAAATCCGGGGTATGCTGGAGGGTTCCGAAGCAGAAGACCTTGGCAAAACTGTTGTCCGGAAACGGCAATTCGTATATGCTGGCCTGGAACAGCTGGAGTCTCCCCCCAAAATGGCCGTTATTGCGGAAGTTGGCCTCCACTGCGCTGGAAAAATCAACGCTGTAAACCGTGGCCGCGGTGTCTTGTAATATGACCTGCGTGAACCTTCCCGCACCGGAGCCGACCTCGAGAATCGCCGCGCCTCCAAGGTCGCTCGCCTTCCAGCCGGTTTCGCCGAAGAACCGCTCCCGACTTTGCGTGACCTTCGAATCGGGATCGATCTGGGTCTGGGAAAACTTATTCCATTGGAAGCCGAAGCTGTCCGTATAGTTATTTCCGGTTACCATCCGATATACGCCCTGGATCTTCTCAAAACTGTTGCCCTGGTCGTCAGACAGGACATCGGCTTGTTCCTTCAAGTCACGGCCTGAAATCGGATGGATTAATTTTATCGGCATGGATTTTCGGGGAATCTTGCTCGCGCCGTCCTTTGCTCGATGTGTCCCCTGGGGCTTGCCTCAATGAGAGGAAGCCGCAGCGCCCACGACCTGCAAACGCCCGTCGGGCGTCGCTCGGAAAAGAACGCGCTCGCTTACGTACCTTCCATTTCCAAAGGCTTGGCAAAGGGCTCCATTTCAGAAATCGGACGACCAAAAGCCATCTTCGGATAGGCGTTGGCCTCGGTGGCAATCCCGATCTCCACCAAAAATGGAATCGACGGATCGGCCCAGCATTTCACGAGCGCGACCGACAGTTCGTCCGGAGTTGAGGCAAATTCTGACGCGATCCCGTAGGCCGCGCCAATCGCCGCGAACGACGGCGCGGTGTAGCCCCAAAGCGTCGACTGGTAGCGCCCCTTGAAATATGCTTCTTGGAATTGGCGCACCATGCCGTGACATCCGTTATTCAGGACAAACATCTTCAAGGGCAAACCGCAGCGAACAACTGTCTGTAGCTCTTGGATGTTAAGTTGAAAGCCGCCGTCGCCCGCAATGACCACAATCGGAGATCCCGGGGCGGCAAAGGCCGCGCCAATGGCCGCGGGCAGTGCAAATCCCATCGCCCCCATTCCTCCCGAGGTAAGAAATCGCTGTTCGGCCTCCAGTCGGAGCGACTGGGCCGCCCACATTTGATGCTGGCCAACATCCGCGACAAATGCCCGCGCGGCTGAGGCCGCCGTGGATATTTGGCGCATTACGACGTTGGGGTTGAGTCCCGGCAGATTCGGAAGTTCGCCGATATCAGGCCATTTTGATTTCATGGACGAGATTCGCTCTAGCCATTCCGGGCGGGCGGCGGGCGGCGCGAGCCTTTTTATGGCCCGCGCCAAAAAGGGCCGCAGGTCACTAACCAAGGCGACGCAGCCCGTAATGCGGTTGTTGAGTTCGCCAGGCTCACAGTCAACATGGCAGATGAATCGTTGCCCTTTGAATCCGCTGGTATCGGCACCCGTTTGTCGCACATCCAGGCGGCTACCAAGGACAAGGAGAAAATCGCATTCACCGAGGGCAATGTTCGCCCAGCGGTTCCCATAGCTACCGATCAGCCCAACTCGCACCGGGCTGCCGGACGGCAGCACATCCACGGCCAAAAGCGAATTGACGACCGGGATACTCAGGGCCGCCGCTAGCCCGCGGAATGCCTCGACACCTCCCGCACATCGCACGCCACCGCCGACGAGAATCAGCGGACGGTGGGCCAAAGACAGCTGCCGCTGGACGACTTCCAGAAATGCCTCGGTCTTCGGATCGATTGCCAGTGCTTCCTCCTCCACCGCATCCGCAGATTTCACGGAGTCCGGCTCCAGAATCTCTCCACGCTGAACGTCCATCGGAAGATCCAGCAACACCGGGCCGGGCCGACCCGAGGTGGCGAGAGCAAACGCCTCGTCCAGCATTCGAGGAAGATCCTCGGCATTGCTGACCATCCAAGCCGCTTTGGTTATCGGCCGGGCAATGGAAACAATGTCAGTCTCTTGGAACCCAAGCTGCCGGATGGCACGCTCGCCTTTTTGCTCGTGCCGGTTGACTTGGCCCGTGACGAACACCGCCGCGGTAGAGTCAAAATAGCAGCTGCCAATTGCCGTCAGCAGATTCGTGGCACCGGGCCCGCTGGTTGCCATCGCGACGCCCGGCACCCCCCGAATTCGGCTGTATCCCTCGGCCGCAAAGCCGGCGCCCTGCTCATGGTGCATGCTCACAATCTGCACCGCCCCCTGCCGATGCAGCGCATCGAGAAGAAATGTGATCATCCCGCCAACCAGCTCAAATACATGAGTCACGCCGCGGCGTTTGAGATAAGAAGCCAGGTAGTCGGAAGCTTTCATGAATATTCAGGCAGCCGCCACACGCCACCACGCCACCGTGCGGCGGATGGCCTCCGGCAACGGCAATGTTTCTCCCAAACCCAATTCTTCAACGGCGCGTGTGACCTCAGGCACATAATGCGAGGCAGAAAGTCCCGGCCCGGTGGGGCCGCCAATTTGAATCGCATTAGGACCGCCCACTGTGATTTGGACCAGACGCGCCAACTCAGCAATAGTCAATGTGTTCCGTGACCCGACATTGTACGCTCGCAGTGCGCCGCCGCGAAAAAGAATAGTCCAGAGCCAGCGTGCCAAGTCGGCGGCATAAAGATAAGAGCGAAAGGAATTGCCGTTTCCTCTGATTCGAATTGGCCGGTCAGCCATGGCGTCACAAAGAAAATTGCCAATGGCAAACTGCGCATCGAGCGGAAGGTGCGGTCCGACAAACGAAAAGCAGCGCGCAATTTTAACTTCAATTCCAGACGCCTCCGCCGCCAGCGCGCACATTTGCTCCGCAATGCGCTTCCCCTGGCCGTAGGCCGACGCAGCCAAAAGCGGGTCGGGGGCTCCGAGATATTCCTCGGTCAAGTGGCTCATCGCCGGAGGCTGGACCCCATAGACTGCGCCGGAACTCACCAGCAGAAACTTCTGCGCGCCGCAGCGAGCGGCGACATCCAGCATGTGGCGGGTGCCGCTGACAATGGTGTCAAGCATGTCATACGCTGCATGCGGATTTCCAGCCGGGGCCGTTGTCGCCGCCGCATGTATAATGAATCTGAATCTGCCCGGGGGAAACGCAAAGGTTCTTACGTCACCACCAATGAGGCTAATATCGGCCCGATTTGCGAGATGCGGAAGTTTGCGACTAAACAATCCAGGATCGCGTGAAATTACCACCGCATGGGCCCCCAGCCCCAGCCGCGTGTTGGCTTCGGCAAAGCTCTCCAGCAGCCAAGTGCCGACAAACCCAGTGCCACCTGAAAATAAAATCGCCTGATTGCGAATTTCTTCCCAACACGACCGGGCGCCCAAAAATACGGAGTCTAAGTCCTCTGCTGGCAGGGGTGGAAATGGCTTGATGGCGCTTTTCATTTAGGCGGGCAAACTCAGTGGCAATAACGGCTGACAAGCTGCCGGATGACTTCAACTTGATGATCGAGCATCGCCGGTGTGAGGCCGGGATAGACACCGATGAAAATCGCCTCATTCATGAGGCGATTGGCCCCCGGAAGATCGCCGACTATCCGAAAAGCCCCGGGATCGTCGTTTCGCAGCTGAACAAAAGCGGGCTGGCGGAGAAGATTTCCCCCAAAAAGCATCCGACTGCCGATTTTCGCCGCCTCCAGGGCGCGAATGATCTCGCGGCGGTCAAACGGCGCCGTCGGACGAAGCAGCATCATGAATCCGAACCAAGATGGCGTGGTCCGGTGTCCGCTGGTGTCCCAGCTGTAGCCATTCCGCGTCCAACCAGTGGCGTGCGTAGGCAGCGTAAATTGAAAAAATTCCTCAAATTCAGCCAAGGCGCATCGGAGAAACTCCCAATTTTTGATCCGCGCCTCGGTGAAGGCCGGAAGTCTCACAAGTTGACGGCGACCGATGGCTGCCTGCAGATCAAGCGGCTTCAAATTGTAGCCGAGGTGGCTGTAGATGTACTTGTGGTCGTATCCCTCGGGCAACTCTCCGAGCTTCCAACCGAAACGCTTATGGCAGGTGTTGTCCTTTCCGCTCGCGCACCAGCAATCCCGCCCCCAATCGCGAAAACTCTCTGCCAGAACCTTCAGGCGCAGGTCAGAAACAATGTTGACGGCGCCTCCCTCCCCCATCGTGAGATGATGTGGAGGATAAAATGACTGGGTGGAGAGGTCCCCGAATGCGCCTGTCCTCCGCCCGTCATATCGCGAATCCAAAGCGTCACAATTGTCTTCGATCAACCAGAGCCCGTGGCGCGCGCAAAAGGCGGTAACGGTTGCAAGATCGAATGGATTACCGAGCGTATGCGCCATGAAGACAGCCTTGGTCTTCCCTGGCACCAACGCGGCCTCCAACATTTCGACCTTTGCGTTCAGGGTCAGTGGATCGTTGTCGATGAAGACCGGCACCGCGCCGTTCTGGACAATCGGCGCCACCGTCGTCGGAAATCCAGCGGCAGCGGTAATTACCTCGTCGCCAGGTCGGATTCGGCGCTCGCCGAGCTTGGCGCTAGTCAACGCCGAGAATGCCACCAGATTTGCGGACGAACCTGAGTTGACTAAGAGCGTGCCCTTTGCGCCGATCATTCCGGCAAATTCCCGCTCGAATGCGTCGCCTTCAGGTCCGAGGGTCAGCCAAAAATCCAAGGCCGAATTCACCGCTGCCTCGACTTCGTCCTCGCCAAACACCATTCCCGCATAGGGAACGGTAGATTTGCCTGGCACAAACGGCTCCATATTTTCCGCACCAGGACGGTTAAGTCGATGCATGGCCGCGGAATATTCGCGCGCCAAGCGCAGAATATCCGCCTTTAGGTTTGCCGCCGTCTTGTTCAGTGACTCCATGAATTATTCACCCTAAGCTTAAGTATAGGCTCGTTGATATCTGCCGCGGCACACCAAATTCGCTCCGCATGGCCGTGCGGTCGAATGCGAGAACTAGGACGCGCCTGCCGCAAAGGATACAGCCATCGTGCCAGCAAGTGAAGGCTAGGGCCAGATTTTCCATGGAGCGATGCCGTCGTTCCATAGCTGATTTAAATACTGAGACTCCTGATAAGTGTCCATCGGCTGCCAGAAGCCCTTGTGCCGATAGGCGTGCAACTGTCCGTCTTGCACAAGCTTCTCCATCGGCTGGCGTTCCAGCATTATCATGGGATCATCGGGCAAGTAATCGAACAATTTGTAGCTGCAGACCATGTACCCACCGTTCACGTGTGCCTCCTCAAATTGAGGCTTCTCACTGAAGGTGAGGATGGATCCGTCGTCCTGAATGCGGAGTTCGCCAAACCGACCGGCAGGGTGAACCGCGGAAATGGTGCAAGCTTTGCCCGAAGCCTGATGCGCAGCAATGCTTGCGTTTATATCAATGGTCGCCAAGCCGTCTCCGTAGGTCAAAAGGAACGTCTCGCCGGCCGGAATGAAGCGCTGGATTTGCTTTACCCGATGCGCGGTCATGGAATTCTCGCCCGTATCGGCCAGCGTGACGCGCCAGTCTTCCTCGGCATGTCCGTCATGGAATTCTGCCGCCGGCTCGCGGCCCAGCCTCAGCGTCACATCGCAGGTATTCCAGAGGTAGTTGCGAAAGTATTCCTTGATCATCTCGCCTTTGTAGCCGAGGCAGAGAATGAAGTCATTGTGCCCGTAAGCTGCATATGTCTTCATAATATGCCAGAGGATCGGTCTATTCCCGATTGGAACCATCGGCTTGGGCCGATACTCCGTTTCTTCGCGCAGCCGTGTGCCCTTGCCGCCGCAGAGGATAACGATCTTCATAAGAATTAAAGTCGATTTTTTCCTAGGGACCGATGCCCGCCGGCCGGACCGCGCCATCTTCCTCTTTCAATATCAATTTATTTTGATGGCGGGCGACCCCTGGCCGATGCCTTTCCGAAGAAAAACGCGCCCAAACCTCCCGCTCACTCGTCGCCGAAACGAACGCGAAGAACCGAGCAGCCGCAGAAAATGCCACGCGAAAAACTTGAGCGCAGGCCAAGGGAGTCGCCGGCGGCTCTCCAAGGCAATAAACAGACGCAGACACCGATATTCGTCGATGTATCGTTGCTCCACCACCCCTGCATAGTCTTTTTCTACTAGGGCCACGAACGCCTTATAGTCCCTTGAGCCGCAAAAATTCGAATCATTGCCCTCGTGGATTCGCGACTTTATCAATCGTTTGTTGATCCAAATGATTGGACCGCGCTGCACGATCTTCGCAAGAAAAACCGTGTCACAATAATTTCGAGCTCGGGAGAAATCCATGAAGATTCCCCGAATTGCATTCGTATTGTAAGCATAGGAGCTAAACGGCGCGGCTCCGCCACTATCGCCCGACATATAGCGAAGCAGTAACTCCCGCGGCCCCAAGAATATCAGCTCCGGCCCCCGAGCCGTGAAGGCATCAGCTGGCTCGAGTAACCCGCCCTGCCCGTTGATTCGACTCGCATTGGTCGCAACCGCAGCCGCCGTGGGATTCTTGTGGAACTGTTGGAGCACCTCGGTCACGTAATCCGGCTCCATCATATCGTCGTCGTGAAACATCACAAAATACGCGCTGGTGATCATTTCGATGACGGCCCGGAAATGATCGCTGACGGTGATTCCAGGCCAGCGGGACACGTATTCCACAGTGGGGAACTCTGCTCGGACTATGTCCCGCAGTTCGCCGTTTGTTGAATTGTCCGAAACCACAAACCTAAATTCTCGGCAGTGCTGGCCCAAAATCGAGCGAATGGCCTGCCGTGCGAAATCCGGCCGGTTTCGGCTCATGAGAACTACGGTCAAGGCCATCACTTTTCGGCCAGTAGAGACCCAAATTGATTCTGGAAGACTGGATTTCAATTTACGCATCCACCTGTCGACATCCCTAATATCGGCCGGCGGGACCGCAACGAACCGTGCAAGCCCTCTCGATGGTCGATGTGCCGTAGAAATTGGAGACATCTTGGGAAGCAGACTAGGAGGTGTGGATTCATATCAATGAGAAGAGACTGCGGTGTGGGTAACTTGAAGCTGACCATCAGGAACGGCGTTGAAGAAGATTCCGCTGGGGATCGATTGGTCCACCCGCAGGAGGCCCGATCCATTGGAATTAAGGGTCAAAACCGAGCCGTCAAATTCCACCGGCTCATAGCGAGCATAGGTGTCGCTGCCGCCCAATAGCCGGACGTCTCCAAGGTGGTTCTGGATCGTGAGGTTGGCGTTGGGCGCAACTCGCGTCCAGAAGGGGTACTGGGTCTGCGCCGATCTTCCCGCGGACAGATAACCGGCGGCAAGGACTGGGGTATAGCATGGGTAATTGCCGTTATTTAGGCCGGCGCATACTCCGGTTGGCAGCGAGATCAGTCCGAGGACACGGGTAGCCAACGTGGAGGCAGCAGCGTTCGTGAGGTGAACCCCGTCAAAGAATATTGAGGTGTCCGCTGGCATTGGAAAATAAACATCCGGGCGAACCGGTCCAAAGTCGTAAAGTGAAGAGTTGGCAACAATCCACGAATTGACCGCCACGCGGCTGGTTTCGTCAGCTCCGGTGATATCGGCTCCGGGAGCCATCGTGAAGGCCACGACCTTGAAACCGGCGGAACGAAGATTAGCCCAGGCTGTGGTCAGATTGGCCTCGATGGAGGCGGCAGAAGCGTGCGCTAAGGCCAGATCGTTCCGCCCGGCCCATAGAAAGAAATAGACCACATCTCCCGGATTTACCGGCTGGAATGGGATGACGTAGTGCCTATAGATGTCGCTTGGATTGAAGTCCTGGCTGACGATCGCAGACAGCGTCTTTCCGCTCTGTGCCCAAAAGATGCAGTCGATATAGCGTCCAGCCTGGAGATTCAGATTGCTGGCGACATAGGGCGCGTAGGTATATCCCTTGCCGCCATATTGCTCTCCAGCAGTGATGCTGTCGCCCTCGAAGACAATACGCTTCAGGGTGGCGGGCGCGGTGACGTTCTGACCGAAACAAGACAGAGGAAGAAGGAATAGTAAAAATGATTTTTTCATTTTCGGGATTTGAATTCGACGATTTCGGTCCGGTCAACTTTGCTGCAGGATGCTTTCACGGTGTTTTTCAGCCTCCTCGACAAACTTCCCAAAGATCGTGACCAAATTGTCGTAAGTATCCATTTCACCCGTATGCCATTGCCCCCAGCTCGCCCAATAGGCGTTGTGGGTCGCTGGATCGAGATAGCCCTTATATCCTTCCGGGGTTGCCGGACTGACGAGAGAACCCGCCAGCCACATCTTCACGCAAACATAGCGAATCCCTGAGGAATATACCGCCAGACCATACGGACCGTTGGGCACGAAGAAATTGAGAAAGCTTCGCCGGTAGACGGCCAGGCGGACGGCCGGACTGAAGGCCGCGGCGCTGCCCAGTTCGTCGCCCATGAACCCAAAGGAGTGGGAAAAGGCGGCGTCGGTGTCTGGAATTATCACCGGTTGATAGCCCGTCTCCTCCAGATGCGCTGCAAAGCGGATCCATTCGGGCAAATTGCTGTTTCGGACCGGATCAAACGGGGATTCGCGCAGGGTGATGGTAACAATCTTCCTGGCAGATGGCTGTCTTTGAAACCAACCGTCCACCAGCCGGTCTGCATGCGGAGGGGCTTGGAAATCGTTTTTAACCCCATGGCGCCTTAGCTCTTGGTGCAGCTGGTCGGCAAATCCCCCCCCCAGGTGGAATCCGTAATCGGCCGGAAATCGCTCTCCTTCCCCGCACACGCTCATCCGGAGCGTACGGTCGGGCAGCACCATCACGCCTCGGCAGCGCGTACCGAGCATGGCCAGTTGAGATAGTAAGTGAACCGAGCGATAATCGATCGCCTCCCTGCCGTAGCTGTCGCTGAATGGTTTCCACTCCAGGTCGTCAGGCAGTTGCTTGGGCACGATCACCACGGTGTATCCCGGGACTTTTTTGACAGCCGCGTGGTTCTCGAGGCACATGAGAAACTGCAGGAAATTGTAGCTCGGACTATTGGCGTTTAAGTCATAGATGCCAAACAGCCCCCTTGGGCTGTGGCCCTGCTCTCCGGAGCGAAACAACGCCTGGAGAAACTTTCGCCAGCGCGAATTCGGAGAGGTCTTAAGACCGTGCCAGCCCCGGCGGACCGACCAAAGCGGTCCCTTCTTTGCGAGCTTCTGCAATAGCTTCATTGTTTCTTCCCGTCGATCCGGACCATTTCCACCCATGGCGCCGGTTTCGGCTGGCGTCCGGGGTTCCTAGGCTTGGGCCCCGCCCGCTTTCACCAAGCTTGGAATCAACTCCGCCAGGGCCGCAGCTACCGCCGCGGCCACCAGCCGGTGGCCCTCGCGCGACAGATGATGCCCATCCTCGATCGTCAGCGTCTGAAGGTCCTGGCCCGCAAACGGATTGACTGTCCGCAAGTGGGCGGAAGCCGGCATGGCCGCCCCCAGCTCAAATAGCGCGCGATTGTACCCAAGGACGTTGCGGTCGATCCCAGGAAGCTGGCGGGCGATCGCTTTGGTGGGAGGAGCTATCGGCACAAAGATGAGTGGGGTCCGCGCGGATTGGGCCACGGTTCGGACGATTTCGGCGGCCCGCCGCGCAAATTCCGCGGAGGAAAGCCAGGGGCGGCCATAGGCCCAAAGGAGCCGGTCATGCGCAAACCGTTCGAACTGCCGCATGCGCTCGTAGGACACAAGGATTTCAATGAGCTTGTAGACAAGGAACGGGTAGGGCCGGGGCGCGGCGTCGACAATGCCCGTTTGCACCACAACCACGTCAAACCGATC
>Ga0207051_1063_pt1 | contig 16970 bp, 12 predicted proteins | sample Alteio_BWMinCont_61_FD_153292 | JGI IMG/M metagenome (GOLD analysis project Ga0207051, IMG submission 153292) | Enriched cells from forest soil in Barre Woods Harvard Forest LTER site, Petersham, Massachusetts, United States -... | ecosystem: Environmental > Terrestrial > Soil > Temperate forest >...
CCATCATCAACAATGCCAGCAGGCCGAGACAGATTTTCATGTAATAATTCTCCTTCAGGACAGGCAAGGGCTTCATCGATAATAGCCCCGCCTAAAACCACATCCCCATCATAAAAAACCACTGATTGGCCGGGGGTGACGGACTTTTGCGGCTCTGCAAACTCAACACGGACCGAACCCTCATCCGTTGGTGTCAAATAGGCTTTGACCTCAGGAGAATTATAACGGATTCTAGCACTGACTTCTATGGTTTCTTGAGGAATTTCCGTGCTCACCCAGTTCATACCACGGGCGATCAAGCCGCCGGAATATAGCCGCTTCAGATTGCCGATATGTACAGAATTGGCCGCCCGGTCCATTTTGTAAACATAAACCGGATAACCCAGGGCCAGCCCCAATTTATCGCGCTGGCCGATGGTGTAATTGGCCAGGCCCTTATGCTGGCCTATGGTCTTCCCGTCTTCATCCACAAACGGCCCCGGGGTCATGGCGCCAGGGCCCACCCTGTTTTCAATAAATTTTTTATACCCGCTGGCAGGTACAAAACAGATATCCTGGCTTTCAGGTTTATCAGCGGTGTTAAGGCTGAATTTACGGGCAAGTTCGCGCACTTGAGGTTTGGTCATGCCGCCCAATGGGAACATCACCGACGGCAAGGTTTCCTTGTTCATGCTGTATAAAAAGTAAGACTGGTCTTTTTTGGGGTCAATGGCTTTTTTTAATTCATGGCAATTACGCCGGGCATTAAACTCTATCTTGCCGTAATGGCCCGTGGCTAAATACTCAGCTCCCAAGGCCTTGACTTTTTGATAAAGGGTGCCGAACTTCAAATGCTGGTTGCAGCGGACACAGGGATTGGGGGTGCGGCCGTTTAAATACTCGTCGGTAAAATTATCGATGATGTAGGCGTTGATGTCGTGGGCGAAATTAAACACATAATGCGGGATATCAAGGATGTCTGCCGCACGCTTGGCATCGGCAATGCCGTCAATGCCGCAGCAGGAAGCCTTGCCGTCGTTATGCGTGATATTAAAGCACATGGTCACCCCGATGGTGTTATAGCCGGCTTCCTTGATAAGCCCGGCCACCACCGAGGAATCCACCCCGCCGCTCATGGCGACATACACTGTAATGTCCTTGTTATTCTTCATATTTGACACAAAGTGATAAATTTATTCTTTTCGCTCCACCCGATTAAGCAACCCCGTTGCTGAGCAAGTAACAGGGAATCTTTTTTTAACGCCGACGATCCTCGGTCACTCGGTTCCTCAGAAACTCGTCCTGAACTTCTCTGGAAGTTCAGGACTCGAACATCTTCGTCATTCCTCGCCGAGCAACTGCGAATGTCCGGTATGAGGACCTTCGGCTCGGAATTCCCTCGTTCCCTCGGCCTGCGTCGGCTAAAATCGACAGTGTCGCTCAAAGAACAAATTTATCACTTACGATATACATACTTCTTCAATTGCCCTATTTGCCGCCATCAATAAATAATCCAATTCCTCGATGGTAATACTTAAGGGCGGCATTAGGACAATCACATTTCCCAGCGGCCTTAAAATGACCCCGTATTTGCGTACGGCTTGGCAAACTTGAGCACCCACGCGGTCTTCCAGTCGGCCTTTGAGTCCTATGCCCGCCATGAATCCCTTCTGGCGCACCTCGGCGACACAAGGCAAATTATAAAACATTTTAAGTGATTTCGCCAAGAATTTTATCTTTGCTTCAAGTTTAAATAAAGTACGCTCTTTTTGAAATACCTCGAGATTGGCCAAGGCCGCGGCACAAGCCAATGGATTGCCTGTGTACGTGTGCCCATGAAAAAAAGTTTTCTGCTCTTTGTAATCGAAAAGAAAGCCATCAAAGACCTTTTGAGTGGTCAAGGTTGCCGCTAAAGGCAGATACCCGCCGGTGATTCCCTTGGCCAGGCACAAAAAATCCGGGACTACGCCTTCATGCTGACAGGCAAACATTTTGCCAGTACGCCCAAAACCTGTGGCCACTTCATCGGCAATGAGAAAAACATTGTGTTTCAAAGTTAAGTCACGCATTTTTTTAAGAACCCCTTGGGGCCAGACCAGCATGCCGGCCGCGCCCTGTACCAATGGCTCAACCACCAGGGCAGCGATGCTGTTCCCCCGGGCTTTAAGTAATTTTTCCAGATTATCCACAGATTCCCATCCAAAACCTTTAAGGCTGATTGTTTTGAAAATTAATTTACGGTAAACTTTATGGAATAGATCAATGCCGCCCACACTGACCGAGCCCAAGGTGTCCCCGTGATAGGAATTACTCAAATGCACAAGATGGATTTTCTTCTTTAAACCCCTATTCTGCCAATATTGATACGCCATCTTGAGGGCAATCTCAACTGCGGTTGACCCGTTGTCCGAGTAAAATACTTTTCTCAAACCCTTCGGAGCGATCTTGACCAAACGTTTGGCCAACTCTATCGCCGGTGTATTGGATAGACCCAAAAGCGTTGAATGGCTGACTTTATCGATTTGCTTCTTTATTGCCGCGTTGATATGCGCGTGGGCGTGCCCGTGGACATTGACCCACAAGGATGAAACGCCGTCCATATAGATGTTCCCATCAATGTCTTTGAGATAAACCCCTTCGGCAGAATCAATGACCAATGGCTTTTCCCTGACCCAATCCTTCATATGGGTAAAGGGATGCCAGATATATTCTCGATCCCATTGTTTTAGACGTTTAGCTTGAGATCTCGGCATCGGCGTAAAATATTCTTTCGGTTTAACGGTTTTAAATAAGGAATAATCCCCAGCACCTTTACGCCGGATAATCTTTCTATTTCCTGAGGGTTGGTACTTTCCGGCAAGCCGCGGCGTCCGGGCTTAGTTTCGCAAAAAACAAGCCCCAGGATCTTCAATCCTCGTCTTTGCGCCTCATTGATTGTCAACAAGCTATGGTTAATGGTGCCTAAACCCAGACGGCCAACGATGATCACCTCTGCCTTAAGGTCAGCGATCAAATCCGCGTTATAATAGCCCTTTGTTAACGGCACCATGAGCCCGCCGGCACCTTCCACTAAAACTATATCGTGGCGCGAGCACAATTTTTTTAAACATTCTTGCACCCGGCGCTTGTCAAATTTGATCTTTGAGCGGCGAAAGGCCAAATGAGGCGATAAAGGCTCCGGCGCGTAAAATGGATTGAGGGCCTTTAAAAATTTTGCATCATTGCCGCCGCACTGAACGGGTTTCATTATCCCGACACTATATCCTAAAGCTTTCAGCAAGATACTTATTACATAAACCGTGATGGTTTTACCCACGCCAGTATCCGTTGCTGTAATAAAGATGGCCTTACCTTTTAGCATAAACCCGGATCACCTCAAATGTAGCTCCAACACCCTTAAAGTACGGAAATTTCTTGCGATAAATAGAGGCGGCGCGGGAAAGAGCCTCAGGCCCCCAAAAACCTTCCCGCGTCCCGTTTGCCGGCGAGGCAGGAAGATGATTAGCCCCTATAGATTTAAGCCATGCGATCAGCTCATGCATGCTATTAAACTCGATTTTGATAAGCTCGCTATTAATATCAGGATTTTTGAATCCGCTTGCGGCGAGCGCTGCACGAATTTGGGCTTCATCAGGCAGTCGGTTGAATTGTAAAGCTTTTGTCCTGGCCTCACCCAACGACTGAAATAGCTCCTTACAGGTATTGTAACCAAAAAGTGTGCACGCCAAAACCCCGTTGGGTCCCAGCACACGCCTTGCTTCGCTAAAGGCGCGGGACAAGTCCCCTATCCATTGATAGGCTAAATTGGAAATCAAAATATCAAAATTCCCGTCTAAAAAAGGCAGATGATGGGCATCTCCCAAAACCCAGGCAATGTCCTCGTGCTTGGATTGGGCCACCTCTAACATGTCCGAAGAAAAATCAAGGCCGATAATGTTGCTTAAGGGAAAATGGTCTTTGAGTCTGGCCGTCAAATAGCCCGTGCCGCAGCCCACATCCAAGAGGGCTGACGGAGCAGGCTCTTTTGCAACTTGAGCAAAAAGCTTGTCTGCTATTCCCCTATGCAGGCCGGAGAAAAGATCATAGCGCTTGGCTGATGCACTAAATCCCCTTTGAATTTTATTATTGATAGTATGCATAATTTTGGGTCAAACAGACGTTGGGATAATTTTTGAAGCCAAAATGCGTGTTTCTGCTCCTGACTTATCCAGGAATCAGTAAGTAGCAATTAGCATTTTGGCGAAAAAATTCATCCCAACGGCTGTTTATACATCTAATTAAGTAAGAAATCTTCCAGTAAGCGGTTGTACTCTTGTGCTTCCACTAAAAACGGCAAATGCCCGCACCCTTCGATAAAATCAAACCTCGCGTTATGCGTATGCCCTGCCACCCAATCCATGATCGCGGCCGGACAAATATAATCCTCTGTCCCTGTGATAAATTGCAACGGACAGATCACCGAAGCGATGCGGTCGCGCAAATCTGCTTTTTCTAAAATATCCAAAAAATGTTTTAACGCTTCCCGGCCCGGCAATGGTTCGCTTTGGCGCATTTCCTTGACCCGCTTAAAACGCTCGCTGTTGCGTTCTTTCTTGGTAAACAATGAACGGAAAAAAATGTCCAGTATCAGGGCATAATCCCCGTCGAATTGGTGGCTGAGCATGCGGATCTTATCAATATCCAGACCCGCAGGATAATTAGGCCCTTTCGCAAACTTAGGGATAGACCCCACCAGCGACATGCGCATGATATCCTGGGCGGCTTGCCGGTAAAGTTCTAAAGCCACGAGGCCTCCCATTGATGAGGCCACAATAGAAAATTGGGAAATACCGATACTGTTTACAATTTGACGGATATCAGCGGCCATTTCGATCAGGGTCATTGGCATCCAGCCGCTTTTACCGTGGCCGGGCAAATCTAATGCCACCACTTGAAAATCGGTCTTTAAAAAATCTTTTTGCGCCTGCCAGATGCGGCCTGAACCGCCCAGGCCATGGATCATGACAATCGTATCCCCTGTGCCGGAGACCTCATAAAACCAGTTAAGACCTCGTTGTGTTTTAAAAAATGGCATATTTATAATACCCGTAAAACGTTTAACAACCGGTCTAAATCATCCTGAGTGTGGGTGGCCATCACTGTGAGCCTCAACCTCGCCGTACCCATCGGCACCGTCGGCGGGCGTATGGCTTGCACGAAAATACCCTGCTCTAATAAACGCTTGGACATCGCCACTGCCTGCGGGGAGTCTTTGATCAAAATGGGTATGATGGGTGTGGTTGAATTCATCGTATCAAATCCCATCTCCAGAAGCTGGCTACGCAAATATTCCGCATTCTCTAGTAACTTGCGGCGCAAATGACTGCCATCAAAGATAATTTTTAACGCAGCCCTTGATGCCTGGGCCAAGGCCGGCGGCATTGCCGTTGTATAAATAAAACTGCGGCTTTTATTGATCAAATAATCGCGCAAAACCTTTGTACCACAGGCATAGGCCCCAAAACTTCCCGCGGCCTTGGACAAGGTCCCCATCTGAACATCCACCTTCCCCTCGAGACCCAGCTCTTCGACTAATCCGCTACCACGAGCCCCTAACACACCAAAAGCATGTGCCTCATCCACCATGACCATGGCCTCATAGCTACGGGCTAAATCGACAATCTCTTTAAGAGGCGCCCTGTCTCCATCCATGCTAAAAACAGTGTCCGTCACAATCAGTTTACGTTTTGTTTTGGAGAGATTCTTCAAAATTTTCCGCAAAGCCTGTATGTCCGCGTGAGGGTAACGCACAAGCTTGGCACGGCTTAAAATAATCCCGTCAATAATAGAAGCATGGTTTAATTTATCGCCGAGCACAACACTGTTTCGGTCCATCAGCGCCGGGATAATGCCTGTATTGGCCATATACCCGCTGGAAAACACAAGTGCGCTTTCGGTATTTTTAAATATTGCCAGTTCTGCTTCCAGTTTTTCGTGCGGGCCCATATTGCCGCAAATTAACCGTGATGCACCTGCACCCAAACCATACTCTTCCATCGCCTCAAGCGCCGCTCTTTTGATACGCGCATCATTGGCCAGGCCCAAATAATCATTGGAGGAAAAATTCAGTACCCGTTTGCCATCGAGGATAATTTCCCGGCCTTGAGGAGAATCAACCGTCTTGAGCGAACGGTATGTCCCTAAATTTTCCAATTCTTGCAAATCTTTTTGTAAAAGGACCGTATTCATCGCAATAAATTCTGTTATAGATTCCCGCTTTCGCGGGAATGACAGATTATCATGACATCTCCCGCGTTTTTCTTAGACGTTATGCCATTGTCTTTACGGATCAAAAGGGCGCCGTCTTCATCCAGGTCAACGGCTTGCCCTTCAATGATGCCGTTAGAATCTGTTATCCGCACCCGCTTATTGAGTGTTGCACTGCGCTTTTTCCATTCTTCCATGACCCGGTCAAACTCATGGTTCAATAGCTTTAAATACCACTTCTCCAGAGAGCGTAAAATGGCCTGAAAAACCTGCGTACGATCAAAGCTGTGCCCCGCGGCCACTTTTAAAGAAGATGCCCCTGCGGCCAATTGATGCGGTGATGTATTCACATTAAGGCCGATGCCAACGATGACGAATTTGACCTGGTCGGATTCCGCGCGCAACTCTGTCAAAATACCCGCCAGCTTGCGGTTTCCCAAAAGGATATCATTCGGCCATTTGATCAAAGGCCGAAGTTCGCTGATTCCTTCAATCGCTTCTGCCAAAGCTACGGCTGACATTAATGTCAGTTGTGCCAATTGATTGAGCGGCAAGCTTGGACGCAGAACAAAAGAAAAATATAATCCACGGGCCCGGGGGGAAGACCATACGCGCCCCAGACGGCCGCGGCCTTTGGACTGGGACTCCGCACACACCACCGTGCCCTCAGGGCAGTTTTCCATGCCTAACCGGAAAGCTTCGTCCATGGTGGAAGTGACTGTGTCAAGGACGATGATTTTTTTACCGATGATTTTAGTGTTGAGATTGGATTGGATTTCAAACCCCAGGAGTTTATCGGGACAAGTCACCAACTGGTAACCTAAATGCGGGACAGCGGCGATCTCATAGCCATGGCTGCGCAGGTCCTGCATATGCTTCCAGATGGCGGCCCGCGACATCTTCAGCCGCTGGCTCATCTCCTCGCCGGAAATATACCCGTCGCTCTCTTTTAGAAATTGGATAATGCGTTCTTGCATTTTATTTTTAACTGCCCTAAAAAATAGGAAATATCCTCCTCGGTGGTCCAGCGCCCTGTTGTCACCCGCAAAGAACCTAAAGCCATGCGGTCAGATAAACCTATCGCTTTCAATACATGTGAGGGCTCTAACTTTCCCCAGGTGCAGGCTGAACCCATAGACACTGCCACACCTGCCAAGTCCAGAGCACTGACAAGCTCTTCACCGCTGATATCAGGAAAAGCAAAATGAGCATTATTAGGCAGGCGCTTTTGGCGATGGCCGTTTAGCACAGCCCCGGGGATTTCTTTCAAGGCAAATTCAATGACCCTGTCCCGTAAATGAACTTCTCTCCCTGCTTCCTCTATTATATGGGCCTGGCAAAGTTTGACAGCTTCGCCCAGGCCGACAATTCCCGTAATATTGTGCGTGCCTGCCCTGCGTCCGTGTTCCTGATCTCCGCCTAAAATAAATGCAGGACAATTAATACTTTGCCGGATATATAAAGCGCCTATCCCCTGAGGCCCATAAAATTTATGCGCCGAGAAAGAAAGAAAATCACACTGGATCTCTTTAACATTCACCGGTATATGGCCGACGGTCTGGGTGGCATCCACTAAAAAATAAATACCACGGCCGCGGCACAAGCGCCCCACCTCTTCGACCGGCTGTAAGGTGCCGATTTCATTATTGGCATGCTGAAGGCAAACAAGAATGGTGTCCGATTGTACAGCAGCTTTTATATCTTCATACTTTACAATGCCATCGGGTTTTGGCTTAACATAGGCCACCTGAAAGCCATCTTGCTCCAGTTGATGCAATGATTCTAATACCGAATGATGCTCGATCGCTGAGGCAACAATATGCCTGCCCTTGGCCTTCAAGGCCCTGGCTGTTGAAAAAATAGCGTGATTATTGCTTTCACTGGCCCCGCTGGTAAAAATAATTTCCGTTGGTTGAGCACCTATGAAAGCTGCTGATATTTCACGGGTTTCTTCAAGGGCTTTGCGGGCTTGGCGGCCTTGTTTATGGGGGCTTGACGCATTGCCGCTTTGCTCGAAGAAAAAGGGGCGCATGGCCTCGAGCACACGAGGGTCGCAGGGCGTGCTTGCAGCGTGGTCCAGATAAATTGAACGCATAAGGAGATTATGATAGCCGACGCCGGAAGGATTGTCAACTGGGATGCTAATGAGGGTTTACAATAAAAAGTGCCAAGGGAGGGAGTTCATCTCCCCCGGCCTGACATTCGTCAGGCCTCCTCCGAAGCCGGCCGCCCTCGCTCGGACCAGTGGCGCTCGGGTCGGCTTCAACTCCCTAAACTAAAATTAAATTTTTAAATGCCAAGGGAGGGAGTTGAACCCTCACGGCCGTGAGACCACTGGTTTTTGAGACCAGCGCGTATACCAGTTCCGCCACCTTGGCAAATTTAAGTGGAGCCGAGGGGGATTGAACCCCTGACCTTCTGCATGCCATGCAGACGCTCTCCCAAACTGAGCTACGGCCCCCAAATTAAACACTGTCATTCCCGAATGCTTTTGTCGGGAATCCAGACACGCGTGACTGGACCCCCGATTAAAACTTTCGGGGGTGACATAAGTTTTAAGAAGAAGTCAATATATCATCGCGTCACCCTTTTGTCACCAGATAAATTTGCCAAGAACGCGATTAAATGTTAAACTTTCAATATGTATAAACTTATTCTTGTCTTTACCGTTTTGGCCCTGTCCTTAAATTCGGCCGCATTTGCCGACCAAGGCCAGCAAGTGATCACGCTCAAGGACGGCTCACAAATCAAAGGTGAACTTTCGGGGATCAATAACGGCGTTTACACTGTTAAAACGCCGATTATAGGCGATGTGCAGGTAAATGCCGGCGATGTGTCCAGTATCACCAAAGATACTGGTAACGCCACTTCCACTGTTGCCGCTGCGCCCGCCCAAGCTTCGGCATCTACATCCAACATGGACCAGCAAATAGCGGCCAGCCAGCAAAAATTGATGTCTAATCCCCAGAGTATGGCGATACTCAAAGAAATGATGCAAGACCCTGAAATTACAGAGGCCCTCCAGGATCCCGCTTTGGTGCAGGCTGTCACTTCCCACGATTATCAGGCCGTGCAAAGCAATCCCAAGGTCCAGGAACTGATGAGCAGCCCCAAAATGCAGGCATTACTGCAAAAGCTGGCGGCCCAGCAGCAGCAACAAACCTCCTCATCCCAGTAAAAAATAAAAAACACAACACTTAATTTCAATTAAGTATTGTGTCCCTTTTTTTACCTTTACTTATTCACCCAAAATTTCTGAATCAACCTGGCCCTTTTTAAACATGGACTAATCTTTTTGCAATAAACGCTTCGGCCTTAGTCACAACGCTTTGCAAATCAACGCCGTAATATTTTTGAAGCGATTCCCGGGCACCATATTCATAACAATATCCTTTTTCGACGGGAAGGGCTATCCGTTTAAGGGGCCTGAATATTTGTCGGTCCATTAAAACTTCCGCCACTGCCCCTCCCAGACCTCCGGGGTAAAAATGCTCTTCCAAAGTGATCAATTTTTCGGCATCGAAAATGGCTTCAATAAAATTATTTTCCAAAATAGGGAATTCATAAACGTCAATGACCCCCACATTCAAGTTCCTTTGCTTCAAGATATCCGCTGCCTGGCAAGCCAGGTGTGTCATGTTACCCGTGGCAATTATATAATTATCACCCTTACGCAATACGCTCAAGCCTCTGGAAAAATCTTCTGCCCTGGTGTAAAGGTCCGGGAAAGGCTGACGGTCCAAACGGACATAATAAGTATTTTTCATTTGCATGGCACGATTGGCGGCAAAAGCCGCCATATTGTTGTCGGAAACACTTTGGATGGTGATATGAGGGATTGCCCGCATGATGGCCAAATCTTCCGTACTATGATGCGTGGGGCCGGCATTCACATAACCAAAACCACCGCTGACACCCACGAGGGTAATTGGAATGTTCATAATGCCGCTATTGACGCGGATCTGTTCAAGGCAGCGCAGCGTGATAAACGGCGCGATGGCATAAGCAAAGACCTTCTGTCCGGTCAATGCCAAACCTGATGAAATCAAAATGGCATTTTGTTCGGCAATGCCGGCGTTGATAAAGCGGTGCGGAAAATCTTTACGGAAACGATCAAGGGCCGGCGCTCCCATGTCCGCGGAAACAATCACCACATTACCGTCTTTTTTTTGGATATTGTAAACCTGGTCCCAAAACGCGTCCCGTTCAGTTTTATTGGACATAACTAGAGCCCCTTTCGAGTTCTTTGATGGCTATTTGCGCGTCTTCACCTTCAGGGGCAATGCCATGGAACATGGGTGAACCGCATAATGATTCCACCCCTTTGCCCTTGACGGTGTCGGCGATGACCACCAGGGGTTTGGAAGAAGGCCTGTTGTGGATATTTTGTAAAGCGTCCATGACTTGTTGTATCGAATGGCCATTGATATGCTTGACTTCCCATCCAAAAGAACGCCATTTCTCATCGAGAGGTTCCAACTGGATCAAATTTTCAGTAAATTCCGTCGTGCATAAATAATTACGGTCAACAATGGCCACCAGGTTGTTTAACCTGTTATGGGCGGCAAACATGGCCGTCTCCCACACGGACCCTTCATAAAGTTCCCCGTCGCCCAAAACAGCGAACACCAGATATAATTGCCGGTTCATCTTGGCCCCCAGGGCGATCCCGGCACCCGTGCCAAAACCATTGCCCAGGGAACCGCAGGAAATCTCTACACCGGGAATATTCCCCTGCAAATGGACGCCAAATTTCCCATTGACCTGGGCAAAGGTATCCAGCCATTCTTTATCAAAATATCCGCAGTCGGCCAGGACCGAATATAATGTTGGGCTGGCTTGTGCTTTGCTGAGGATTAAACGGTCCCTGTCTTCCCAATCAGGTTTGCGGGGATCATGTTTCATTATCCCGCCGTAATACAAAGCCACCAGGAGCTCTACACATGATAAAGAAGAAGTCACATGCCCTGTCCCTGCTTTAATACACATATTAAGGACCATCTGGCGTATGTCTGTTGCCTTAAATGTAAGTTCTTCTATGGTCTTTATCATTTTCTCTCCCGCATTTCTTCCCCATCTTAAAGCAACGAAAGGACGTCTGCAATTACTATTTTCTCAGGGGCCGTTCGCGCCACATATCAGGGCTTTTTTCTTTAAGCGCACTGATGAATCCAGGATCAACATCAGCCCCTAACTCTTGGGCTTTATGGACATCATGCCAGGCTTCATCGTATTTATTTAAATGATAATAACTGATCGCCCGGTTATAATAGGGCCCTGCAAAATAAGGGTTGATCTCTATGGAATGATTATAATCAGAGATGGCCTGATTGAAGCTGCCCTTTTGAAAGTATGCAAAGCCGCGATTATTATAGGCCTGCAGGTTGTCAGAATTTAATTTAATAGCCTCATTATAGTCGAAAATAGCTTGGGTGAAGTTTCCTTGATGGCCATAGTTATTGCCGCGGTTAAAATAAGCATCCGCATAATCAGGCTTTATTTCGATGGCCTTGCTATAATCGAGAATAGCTTGGGTGAAATTGCCTTGGGATGAGTAAGCAGCGCCGCGATTGTTGTAAGGCCTTGCTTTATGGGGAGATTGGTGGACTGTATCATCCCATAAGGTCAACGCATCTTTCCAGACTTTGTTGCGTTGATAACTGACAAGTGCCAATACTGCAATCAGGCAACATAAAATCCTCATCAATGTCCCGCGCTCACGGACCAAATTAGATAAAAGAGCTACCATCGCCAGAATGAATCCGAATGAAATGAGATACAATTTATGCTCAAAAATCAAGTTGGATCGGGGTGCCAAATTGATGGAAAATGTGATCAAGACCCAGGCCAGGCCAAAAGCTATTAAAGGAGCATTGCGGCGCAGTTTGATGATCAAAAATATAATGCAGCCAATCACACCTAATCCAACCAAGGTCAGTGGCGGATGCAGAAGTCCTGTTGAGGCCGGATAATCATAGTCCGCATTTTGATGCATAGGCCACACTAAAAGCCTAAGAAAAGTCAAAAAGACCCTCATCTGAGTCAAAAAATAACGCTTGGGGGTCAACACATCCCCGTCGTGAGAATCTGAAGGCACGGTTTGTAAAAAAATGCTCAGGTCAGCATGCACTAATTTGGTGAACAGCAAATATAATAAAATCCCACAGACAATTAATATTAAATAGCGATGCCTGCCTATTTTGTTATGGATTCCCGCTTTCGCGGGAATGACAGCGCAGGGGTTGGGAAAAAGTATCCATTCCGAGGCCAGCAACATAGCCGGCACTGTTATGATGACTTCCTTGGTTAATAGGCCTAAAATGGTAAGAAGTCCTGCCAACCCAAATAACCCGAATTTATGTGACTTCCTTATGGTAGTGCGTCCACGCAGATAACAATAAACCGTTCCCAAATAAAATACCGTTGCCATGGATTCAAAGCGCTGGGAGATATAGGTTACCGCCTGGGTTTGGCAGGGATGGACCAGGAAAAAAACAGCTATGATAAAGGGCAGTTCATTCACCAGCCGGTCTTTTGAAGGAAGCCATTTTGTTATTTTGAAAAGCAGGCTTGCCAAAGCCCACACCAGCCCCACCGCTATAAAATGGACGATCAAATTAAAAATATGGTACCCTTGCGGGTGTAACTGGTTAAAAAAATAATTCAAGGCAAATGAATTCATGCCTACCAAACGGGTCATTGGAAAGAAATGCCACATTAAATAAACATGGCTAAAATCCCGGATATAAGGATTGGAAACAATATAAAGTTTATCGTCAAAAACAAAACCAAATTGAAATGCCTGGCCGTAAATTAAAAGCCCTAACAGGAGGATGACCAGCCATCGCAGGGAATATTTTAGAACCATTTATCTATCCTCACCTGATGCCTTCTTAAGCTCACTGATAAATTCAGGGTCAATGGCGGCCCCTAAGGCTTGCGCTTTTTTCACATCAGCCCAAGCCTTATCGTATTCTTTTAACTGATAATAAATAACAGCCCGATTATCAAAAGCAACTGCATAGCTGGAATTTATTTTAATGGCTTTGTTAATATTAAACATGGCCTGAGTGAAGTCACTTTCTCTGGCGAAGATAATACCACGGCTAATATAGGCCTCAACATAATTAGGGTCCAATTCAATGGCTTTATTAAGATCGGCCATAGCTTGAGTGAAGTCACTTTCTCTGGCGAGGATAATACCACGGTAAGTATAAGCCTCAGCATAGTCAGGGTTTAGTCCAATGGCCTTGCTAAAATCTAAAAGGGCCTGAGTAAAATTGCCTTGTTTGTTGTACATAACGCCACGATAGTAATAGGCATCTGCATTATTAAGGTCTAGTTCAATGGCTCTATTATATTCTAAAATGGCTTGTGTGGACTTGCCTTGTTTTTGATAAACTAAACCACGGTTGTAATACGCCTCTGCATGCGTAGGATCTATTTCAATGCTCCTGTTATAATTTGCCATGGCTTGTGCGAGATTGCCCTGTTTGTCATAAATATTGCCTCGGTTTACATATGCTATTGAATACGTAGGGTCTATTTTAATGGCCCTGTTATAATCTGCCATGGCTTGTGTGAAATTTCCTGATTTATCCCAGCCAAGACCACGGTTGATGTACGGCCTTGCTTTATGGGGGGATTTTCGGACCGTATCACTCCATAAAGTAAACGAATCTTTCCAAACTTTGTTGCGTTGAAAACTGACAAGGGCTAATACCGTAATCATACACCATAAAATCCTCACCAATGTCCTGCGGTCATGGACCAAATTAGATAAAATAGCCACCGTCGTCAAAATAAACCCGAATGAAATGAGATACAATTTATGCTCAAAGATCACATTAGACCGGGGCGCCATATTAATAGAAAATGTAATGAGAATCCAGGCCAGGCCAAAAGCTATTAAAGGGGCATTGCGGCGCAGCTTGATGATCAAAAATACGATGAAGCCGATCACGCATAATCCAACCAAGGTCAATGGCGGATGGAGAAGTCCGGTTGAGGCGGGATAATCATAATCCAGATTCTGATGGAAAGGTAAGACTAAAAGACGAAGAAAAGTCAAAAAGACCCTCATCTGGGTCAAAAAATAACGCACGGGAGTCAACACATCCCCATCGTGAGATTGAGAAGGTATTGATTGTAAAAAAATACTTAAATCCGCGTGCACCAATTTGGTGAACAACTCATACAATAAAACCCCATAGACAATTAATATTAAATGGTGACGTCTACCAATTATTTTTAATTGGTAGACGTCACCATTTAATAGTATCCATTCCGAGGCCAGCAACATAGCCGGCACTGTTATGATGACTTCCTTGGTTAATAGGCCTAAAATGGTCAGTAGACCTGCCAGCCCAAATAATCCGAATTTATGTGGCTTCCTTATGGTAGTGCGTCCGCGCAGATAGCAATAAACTGTCCCCAAATAAAATACCGTTGCCATGGATTCAAAACGCTGTGAGATATAGCTCACTGCCTGGGTTTGGCAAGGATGGACCAGGAATATAACAGCTATGATAAAGGGCAGTTCATTCACCAGCCGGTCTTTTGAAGGGATCCATTTTGTAATTCTGAAAAGCAAGTCTGCCAAAGCCCATACCAGCCCTACCGCTATAAAATGGACGATCAAATTAAAAATATGAAACCCTTGCGGGTGTAACTGATTAAAGAAATAATTTAATGCAAAAGAATAAAAGCCTACCGAGCGGGTCAGGGGAAAATAATGCCAAATAAAATGGACATAACTAAAATTCTTGATGTAAGGGTTATTCACAATAAACGTATAATCGTCACCAACAAAATCAAATTGGGATGTCTGGCCGTAGATTAAAAGCCCCAAGAGGACAAGAACTATCCATCGCATAGAATAATTGAGGATCATTTACCCGATGCCTTTTTAAGTGCACTAATAAATCCAGGGTTAACAGTGGCTCCTAATTTTTCTGCCATATGCACATCTCTCCAAACTTTATCGTATTCTTTCAACTCATAATAAATGATGGCTCGATTATTATAAGCATCTGTATAGTTAGGATTTATTTCAATGGCTTTATTATAATCAGAGATAGCTTGGGTAAATTTGTCCTGATTGCTATACGCAAGGCCACGATTATAATAAGTGTCTGCATGATTAGGGTCTAGGGCAATAGCTTTATTAAAATCAGAAATAGCTTCATCAAAGTTGTTTTGGTTGTTGAACGCATAGGCACGGTTGTAATAGGCCTTAGCAAAATTAGGGTCTATTTCAATGGCTTTATTATAATCAGCGATAGCTTGGGTGAAGTTGCCTTGTTTATAGCAGGTAAGGCCACGGTTATTATAGGCCAATGCAAAATTAGGGTCTAATTCAATGGCTTTATCATAATCCGGCATAGCTTGGGTATATTTGTCTTGATTGCTATACACAAGGCCACGATTATAGTAGGCGTCTGCAGAATTAGGATATAATTCAATGGCTTTATTATAATCAGATATAGCCTGAGTGAAGTTACCTTGTTTGTAATAGGTAAAACCACGGTTGCAATAGGCCTCTGCATACCTCGGGCTAATCTCAATGGCTTTATTATAATCAGACATGGCCTGAGTGAAGTTGCCTTGTTTGTAATAGATAATGCCACGGTTTTTATACGCATCTGGAAAATCCGGATCTATTGCAATAGCTTGATTATAATCAAACATTGCCTGAATAAAGTTGCCTTGGTTGTAATACGCAAGTCCACGGCCGTTGTACGGCCTTGCCATATGAGGAGATTTGCAAACAATATCATTCCATAATGCAAGATCATCTTTCCAAATTTTATTTCTTTGATACGTTAAAATCGAATAACAAGCTATGATCAGGATAAGCGCTTTAATCATCATTCTAAAATTTTTAATTCCAAAAACATAATACATGCCACTTACTAAAAACATGCTATAGCCCACCAAAGGCAAATAAAGCCTGTGTTCAAAAATGACATCATAGAGCGGTAAAAAACTTGATTCAGGCAACATGGTCAAAAAAAACCAAAATATGGAAAAAGAAACCAATCGGAATTTTAAAAACAGGCGTTTTGCAATATAAAGAATGGATATTAAGAATAAAAAGCTGGTCAATACAGGTAATACAAAAAAATTCTTAAAAACAGGATAATCATAATTAAGATTCTGGTTTAACGGCAAAAAAACCAACCTTATATAGGTGACCATCACCCTGAATTGAGTCAGAAGATAATGCACGGGAGATATGCCTCCAGGCCCCTGTGCGATATATTGGACCTCGTGAATATATTTTGACTTGGTAAGCAACATTGTTAAGGGAATAATAATTAAAGTAAGCGAGAATGGGAATACGCGTTTCCAAATCAGATTTTTCTTAGCTTCAAAAAAGCTAAACTCATAAAGCAAAATCATTAAAGGCAGGGTTATGACATTTTCCTTGGTGAACATGGCCAAGATAGCCGCAGTCAATGAGTAAAAATAATAAGCCCTTCCTTTCCTGGAAGTTGTGGGATTATCTTCCAGTAACCGTGATTTAATATAAAAACAAAGTGAGGCAAGATAAAATAATGCCGCCAAAGATGCGGATCTCTGCCAAATATAGGTTACCGCTTCGGTCTGGACCGGGTGACTTACAAAAACCAGCCCTGCAAATAAAGCAATAACATTGGTATGGCGAGCAATTTTCTCCTCTTTCAAAGCTGGGGTGGAAAATGTCAGAAGAGTCAGCCACCAAACTAAAATGGATGAACATA
>Ga0207051_1057_pt2 | contig 16529 bp, 14 predicted proteins | sample Alteio_BWMinCont_61_FD_153292 | JGI IMG/M metagenome (GOLD analysis project Ga0207051, IMG submission 153292) | Enriched cells from forest soil in Barre Woods Harvard Forest LTER site, Petersham, Massachusetts, United States -... | ecosystem: Environmental > Terrestrial > Soil > Temperate forest >...
AGTTGCGGCCGGCAAGCCGGACGTCTCACAGGACGAATTGGTCGGTTTGCTTACCGGCCCTCCTCAAATGACTCCAGGCACAAGCACGCGCCCGGATCGAATGCGGATATGAGTCCCGTAAAAATCCAGGGTCGCAGCGAACGGAATCATTTTTTTTAAGGCTTGCGTTTGGCTCAAGGCAACTTGAGTTTCCGAATCCATTCGCGCGAGGGCATAGTAAAAGCGGGCCAACGCAGGGTCGTGCAGGAGCGCGTCGAGTAGATCCCAGTCCTTGGCGATTCCTTTTCTCGACCAATCGCTATCGGCCAGCAACGCGGGGACGCGAGTGTTGGCGAAGGGGTAGGTGAAAGTTTGTGCGTCACGCAGGCTCTGCTCAAGCTGGGGAAGCGGGAAGCCGGAGTCGAGGGTTAGAAACGCTCTTTGCGGGTCGTCCGTCTGTAGGAATATGTTCGGCTGCCCACAATCGGTGCGAGTGCGGTAACCCAAAACCCTCAGCAGGGGCCTGGCTTCTTCGCAATTAGAAACACGAATGACGCCTTCAGGGCCCGCAAGAGCCGACAATTCTCTGGCTTGTTGCACGTAGCGGATCAGCAGCAGCAGGAATTCAGTAGGACTACGCCTGGGTTGTCGACCTTCGTAGCCCAGCTGGAAGACATTGCGAGCCAGTAAGGGAGCAACTTCTTCCGGCGAAATCTTCTGGCTGATGGCCGCCATACGGAGAAAAGAGCGCAACGGACCAGGAATCGAGAGAGTCCCCGACTCCGGAGGCTGCGCGGACACCTTTTGGGATGAGCCGGACAAATCGCCACTCCGAGCAGAGGGAGCAAAATAAGAGCAAGTGCAAAAAAACACGGCCGCAAGGGCGCGGACGAAAAAGGGAGGCTTCATGGCAGGAGCCCTCACCGAACCTTAGAAAAGTTCGACGAATTGGCGACATCCGGAACCAAAAGGTGCGCAGCCGCAACAAAAAGCGCAACCGACCAAAGCTCGCGAAACGTCCAAGGTTCGCCAGAGAAGATAAATCATTCTTCTGCGTAATCCAAGGTTTTTTATGGCGTCCGGAATGCCCGGTAAATCGGGCCAGAGGTGCGTAGCATTATTACTCCGAGAGGAAGAACCAAGGCCGAGTATTCCGCGCTGTCCGGCGAAAGATCGCGGTGGGTCCGGGGAGTCCACATGTGCGCCGGCGGGGATTCTTGCGCACATCCCTGTCCCGATTGAGGGCAATTACTTCGCGGTCGTTGAGGATCGCCGGGAAGGGGGGAGATATGTTGAGCAAATCCTTTTCGGCTGAGTTGTTCCCGAATTCAGGGGCGAACTACTAAGATTGCAAAATTTATCTGAGCACAGTTGCTGAAAGCCACGTCGGCGGACGAATTGGCCCGACACAGAGAATCGGAAGCCTATTGGTTAGAGTTGAAATTTTCGCAGATACCTTGCCCACCTTATCTACCCTCACCCACCAGAACAAATGCTGCCCAAAAGTAAGGATGGTGCCAAACGGACTCTTTGCTGTGCAAGAGCGTCAACTTCGCCTGGCGTAAGGCGGCGCTTTTTGACAATCCCCGGTTGAGGTTTTCGTAAAAGGCCTTCATCAGGGTTGAGGTTGAGGCATCGTTCACGTTCCAGTGGCTCACGGTGTCATTGCGCTCACCGGCGTAGAAAAACGCACGAGTCAAACCTAGGATCCCTTCGCCATTCACCAGCTTGCCCAGGCCGGTGCTGCAGGCGGATAGTGTCACCAAGTCCCGCGTTGAGTTTCAGGCGCATGATCTCTCCCATCTGCAGCACACCATCTTCCGTGGACAGGGAGCCGCGCGAGAACAATATGCCGGAACGCAAAGAGTGGATCTCATCGACGACTGCGTGACTTGCGAAATGAATGTAGCGGTAGTCCTCCAGGTTTTCGGTCTTCACGGTCTCTTCGCGCGCTCGCTCGCCGAGATAGACTTGGCGCTGATTGGCGAGTAAAGCATGCTGATGCCGAGCACCTCCTCCCGGGTGTAAGGGAGCCGCGAAAAAGAAAAACCTCGCTCCGCGTATTCCTCGGCTACGTCTCGGTGCTGCATGGCCACCAGTTGGCCGTCATCGTCGAAATAGAAAAGTTCTTGCGTGGCGTGTCGTCAGTTCCGATTGCTGAGCGCGCGATCAAGATTGTAGGCGGCGCTGATCAATGCAAGGTGTGTGAAGGCTTGTGGAAAATTCCCGAGTGCCTCGCCCTGCGAGCCGGTTTGTTCTGCGAACAGCCCGAGGTGATTGGCGTATCCCAGCATGCGCTCGAAAATCAGGCCGGCCTGATCTAGCTTTTCGGGGTTCGCTTGACCCGCCCGCGCCAACGCTTCAACGAGCCAGAACGAACACATGTTGAACGTGCCTTCCGCACCCGGAAGTCCATCTACGCGGGGATCTGGCGGATAACGGTACACCAAGCTGTCGCTCACGAGCCCGCCATCGCGGGGACCTTTCATGATTGCGTCAATCGTGCTAATCATCCGCGGATCAGAAGCCACCATAAAGAAAACCAGGGGCATAATCAGAAGCGATGCGTCCAGATCATCGCTGCCGTAATATTGGGTAAACGCTCGGCGCTTCTCGTTCCAGCCACGGGTCATCACTTCCTCGTAGATGCGGTCGCGCTCTCTGATCCACTTCGCGCTGTCTGCCGGAAGCGCTCGTTTGTCGGCAAGACGAATGCCTCGATCCAAAGCAACCCAATTCATCACCTTCGAGTAGACGAAATGCTCCTGCCGATTGCGCATTTCCCAGATTCCTGAGTCGGGAGTCTGCCAGTTCTCACAGATCCACTCGAGTCGATTACGAACCCCTACCCAAGAGTCGTACGAGATCGGGCTGACGTACTTGTTGTAGAGGTAAAAAGAGTCCATCAGCTCACCGTAGATATCGATTTGAAATTGCGAAGCAGCGGCATTGCCAATTCGCACCGGCCCGGATCCGCGATATCCCTCCCAATGCCCCAAAATTATTTCGGGAATCTGACTCGATCCCTCGACGGTAAACATCACCGGAGTCGGCTTTCCCGCGCGCGGCTCTCGCATGGCGTGGTCTCCTATCCAACGCATAAAACCGGCAGCTTCCTCCCGAAACCCGATTCGCAGAAAGGCATACACAGTGAACGCGGCATCGCGGAGCCATGTATACCGGTAATCCCAATTCCGGCTGCCACCGATAACTTCGGGCAGGCTCATGGTCGCTGCGGCAACTATCGCGCCCGTGGGCTCGAAGGTAAGAAGCTTCAAGACCAGAGCAGATCTGTACACCTGTTCTCGCCAGCGACCGCGGTAGGTACAGGAAGAAAGCCACTCCTGCCAGAATTTCACGGTACGCTGAAATAGCTCTTCCGCTTCTGATTCCGTGGGAGGTCGGCAGGGACCAGAATCCTCATCACACTCACTGCTAAAGGTAAAAGTGTAGGATTCCCCTTCCTCAAGAACGAACTCCGTGGTGACTCCACCTTTTCCGTCCTGCTCCAGTGGCACGGCCGAGGAGAGGGCTACGCTCAAACCTTCCGACTTAAAGGCCGCACCATTGGCATCGACGGTAGTCTCATGGGTCTTCCGTCCGTAATCGAATGCAGGGCGACAAGCCAAGCCGACGCGAACAGAACCTCTGACGCACCTGATTTGGCGATAAAGATGGTGGTACCAGGGCGAATCGGAAGGAAAGCCTACCGGCATGAAATCCACGAGTTCGGCGATGCCATCCCCGTGCAAGAATCGCGTGATCAGAATGTTGGTCGAGGGCCAGTAAAATTGCTTGTGCCTCACGTCTTTGGCGAAAGGACAAATCTGGAATCGCCCTCCCTTTTCGTTGTCCAAGATCGCCCCGAACAGACTGGGAGAGTCAAAACGCGGGGAACAATACCAGTCAATGGATCCATTTATCCCCACCAGTGCGACGGTACGCATGTTACCGATGATTCCGTAGTTTTCGATCGGTTGATAGCCGCTCATGGCCACATACTTCACACCCAAGTCGTCGATGAAAAGTGCTAGTGCCTGATAAACGCTAATCGGAAAAGCGAATTAAGACGGCAGTTGTAAGTGCGTTTGCTAGGCCGCCGCGCGACTTACCAATTTCCGCGCTGCAAGACCAAACATCAGCCGCGAAATTCCGGTCATCAGCAGGTTCACGCCTACCAGTATCCCGATTGCCCACACCGAACTCGACGGCCAGTGGAACCAGATCAGCCCTCCAAGCAGCAGCGTGATCAGAGCATTCACTAGTAGCCAACCTGATCCGCCTTCGCCCCGCATCCGGAAATACGAAATGACCTCGAACACCCCTTCCGTGAGGATAATCACCCCCAAGAGAAGCGTTAGCGTTCCTAGCGCCAGCAACGGATGCGTCAGAGAGTAAACTCCGCCCAAGATGTACACAATTCCGATCAGCACCTGCCAGATTACACGCCCCGCTCCGCCTCCACTGAACGCCGCGACCAAATGCGCTCCGCCGCCAAATATCAGCAGCCATCCCACCAGAATCGTTACCGCCAAGCCCGCAACCCCCGGCTCAATAATCGCCATCATCCCCAGAAGGATGAACACCACTGCCATGCCAATAAACCACCCACTCGCTTTGTTGATGATTGTACCCGCTCCGCGAAATCCCTCGGTTGGACTTGCTGTCGCCATCAGACACCTCCACTCGCGCTTACCTATCGGAATCTGCCGCCCACCAGACGGAGCACTCCGAGACCTCGGGCGGAAACGAGCACATTCTACACTCCCAAAATTCCTTGGCCTGCCCCTCACTTGACTAGCTGAAAAGCGACTCAGCGAAACAAGCTAACCTCTCGGCCAGATGAGGTGGAAGTGTCAGAACTACCAGATTCAAATGGAAGACGTATACCCTTGGCAGATGGACATTTAGGTGTTCACGGTTACTTCCTGCTTGATCGAGAGCCGATCACATGGACGATTAACGCCGTTACCGCAGAAGTGGATTTCGGTCCTTTGCCAGGTTCCGAAAACCCGATCGCAACGCGAACCGCAAGTCGTTGATTCAGCGGGCACTTTGTATGGGCCATTCGGGTTCGGAAAAGAGTTGTTCTTGGTGGACGGAATGTACCTGAATCCGCCGCTGCAAAGAAAGAGTTCGCGGCCGCGCCCCTAACCGGGATCTTGGCGGACGCGGGCGCCACGGTTGCGGTTGGCCCACTGGCGCTCTATGATGTCCGAGCCCAGAAAATTAAGAAGAGGTGAAGTTTGATTAAGTGAATTGGTTCGTCCATGGTGGCGTTGGCCTTGATGGTTCTGCCACTCTCCGCGGCGCGAGACACGAAAGAAACCGACCGGCTTGAGAACTGCGGAACCGTCATGAAGGAAATCATGGATATCCCCGACGACATTCCACAGGATCTCATCGACAAAGCGGAGTGCGTCATCATCTATCCTTCAGTTTTGAAGGCCGCCTTTGTCGTGGGAGGCAGCTACGGCCGAGGCGCGATGACTTGCCGCACCGGTGAACACTTCACTGGCCCTTGGACCGCGCGCGGCAACGCGGCAGCGGGATTTCAAGCTGACCTGCAGCCAAGCTCCTCTAATCGGCCGATAGCCGATGTTGGCTCTAGGCTTCGCGTTTTCTAGCGCCGTCCACTGTTGCGGGCGTACACCCATCCTGCGCCGTCGCAAGGGCCGCAACGAGTCGTTCCTCTGCTCCCTGCACCCGCGCATGCAACACATTGTTTCCAATTGTCAGCCCTGAGAGCGCTTCCATTCACTCCGACGCATCTCTTCCCTGCAATCATCTGTTCACACTGACCGTTAATGCGGTTTGGAGCGTATGAAACAGCGCCGCATCGCGTGCAGACGGCCACAGGCTTAGGTTTCGTGCTCCCATTGGCTGTCGTTCCTTGTTCTTCGAGGACTGCCTTCAGCTCTGGCCGGTGCTGAATTGGGCAGGAGTGGGTAGGAGTAGGCGGCAACTCGCTCTCTTTCACGGGTGTCCTGGGCCAGCCGAATGAACAGGAATCACACACGTATCGAAATCGATTTGGGAAAATCTGCCTCTTTTCGAGCGGCATAGGCCCTCATGTCGCATATTGGGGCGACATACCCCGAGACTTCGCGTCGCCGGCTTATTTTACGACAATTTATTGGCCCATCCGGCTTTCCGGCCGGGAGCCAGCGACACGTCCGTTACCCGACTCTCCGGGAGTTAGCTGGGTTGTAAAAGCTGGAAGGGTAAGCTCGACGAGAAGTCTCGCTCGAATCTTCACCGAATCATTCGTACTTCATTCACGATCGTTTGCTCTCTCAGCACTATCAATGCGCATCGTAAATCCCAACAATTGCATCCACTCTATTCAATCACGGCGGTAATCCAGGCACAGGAAGACGTATCCGCCACTTACTCGGCGCCTTGGCGCGTGAGGCAAGCAAGCGTGTTGTGAAAGGTAGCGGGGCATGGGCACTCCTGGGAGTAAGTTGGAGCCCAAGTACTCCATAAAAGGATATTTCTCAGAAGGCGAGGCGCTAGCATGCGGCGGCTAAGAACGGGATTATTCGCTTCGTGAAATCACTTTGACGCGCGAACATGCAACGCGCATTCTGTTGCCCGCATCTTGGTTATTAAATATGTAATTCGCTCGGGGCGGGGGTGGTCCATGAAGCGAGTTCTACGAGTACTGTGCCTTTCTTTTCTGTTTTGTTCTCCGAATCCAGCGCAAGAAAAAAATACTGCGACACCGCAAAGCACTGCCGCGGCGAATGAGGCACGCGACCCCGCGACGAACGATTCGAACGAATCGGCGGCGAAGTTGCCGGTGCGTCGCGTGGTGCTTTACAAAAACGGAGTGGGTTACTTCGAGCATCTCGGGCGGGTGCGCGGCAGCCAGAATGTGCACATCGATTTTACGAGCGCGCAGTTGAACGATGTTCTGAAGTCTCTGACCGTGCTCGACCTCGAGGGTGGGCGAATCACCGGCGTGGATTACAATTCCGAAGCGCCGCTGGCGCGACGGCTGGCAACACTGCGGCTGGCGCTCGGAGAACGGCCAAGTGTGTCCGAGTTTCTTGGTGCGCTGCGGGGTGCACGGTTGGAAGTACGCGGCGCGAGCGGCTCCGCGCTGACGGGAAGACTGCTCAGCGTGGAGAGAAAAACGCGTTCGTCCACGAACTGGACCGTCGAGACGGATGAGATATCGCTTATCACTGATAATGGTGAAGTGCACAGAGTGGATTTGAATCCGACGACGAGCGTGCGCATTGCGGAAAAAGATCTGCAGGTGGAAGTGGGGCGCTATTTAAACCTGATTGCGTCCTCGCGCGATCAAGACGTCCGTCGGATGACGATTTCGACGACGGGGAATGGCGAACGAAACTTGTATGTGAGCTACATCAGCGAAGTGCCGATCTGGAAGACTACGTATCGCATCGTGCTGCCGACGAAGGCCGACAAAAAACCATTGCTGCAAGGCTGGGCGATTGTGGACAACACCGTCGGCGAGGATTGGAACGAAGTGGAATTGTCTTTGGTGGCGGGAGCGCCGCATTCTTTTATCCAGCAACTCTCAGAACCATTTTATGGAAGGCGTCCGGTGGTTCCTCTGCCGGAAAGCGTGCAGCTTTCTCCGCAGACGCATGAGGCCACACTCTCCGGCGGAAGTGGCCGTCTGAGCGGAGCTGTCACGGACGCCTCCGGAGCGGTGATTTCGGGCGCCAACGTAAAATTGATGGACGAGAACAACTCAATCATCGCGCAGACAACCACGGACAGTAGCGGGAATTATTCCTTCTCTTCGCTCTCACCAGGGAACTATCGCGTGCAGACTGAACGCCCCGGATTCAAGACAAATTTGATGACGCAACTGAATGTCGCGCCGGGGGAGAATCAGGCGAACGCGAGGTTGGACGTAGGCGCATCCACGGAAACCGTCACGGTAACTGGGGAAGCCAGTACATTGAACACAATGTCGGCGGGAGTCATGGCAGTCAATAGGTTGATCGGCGTAGCAAACCGTCCGCATGTGGAAGTTGGAGTTGGTTCGGGGAGCGGCACCGGCGGGGGATATTTTAAGTTGCCGCCTCCACCACCGCCTCCGCCATCGGCCGCGAACATCGAGGAAGCGCGTGCGATGGGAGAAGCCGCGGCGAGTGGGCAAGGACTCGGGGATTTGTTTGAGTACAAGCTGAAGGACAAAGTGACGTTGAAAAAAAACCAGTCGGCGCTGGTGCCGATTGCGCAGACGGAAATCGGAGCGGAGAAGGTTTCGCTGTGGAGCGGAACAAGCGGCTCGGGCCGGCCGTTGCGCGGGCTTTGGCTGAGGAACACCAGTTCGTTGACGTTCGATGGCGGGAGCTTTAGCGTGCTGGAAAATGAAGTCTTCGCTGGCGAAGGACTGACCGACCCGATCAAACCGGGCGAACGGCGGCTGCTCTCGTATGCCACGGACCTGGGCCTGCTTGTGGAGGCGCAAACCAGCAGCCTGCCTCAGCATGTGGCGCTGGCGAAGATTTCCAAGGGAATACTTACGCAAGTCAGCCGCTTGGAAGAACGCACGCTTTACACGGTGCGTAATCAGGACGCCGCGTCGAGAACGCTGGTGGTTGAGCACGCGGCGCGCGCGGGATGGTCGCTGGCCAAAGGCGCGACGGAACCAGAAGAGAAAGCCCCGGGCATCTATCGCTTCCGCCTCGAAGTTCCGGCGAAGGCAACGGCGTCTCTGCCGGTGGAAGAAACACGCACTCTCGATGTCACCTACTCGATCTCCGACCTAAACACGGATCAGATTGGTGTCTTCGTGAAAGCCAAGACCATCACGCCGGAGATGGGGCAAGCGCTGCAGAAAATCATGGACCAGAAAGCGGTGGTGGCCAAGCTGGAAGAGGAGATGGAAAACCGGCAAAAGGATATCGACCGTATCGTGGAGGACCAGGGCCGGCTGCGGGAAAATATGAAAGCCCTGCGAGGAAACGCCGAAGAGAAAGCCCTGCTTCAGCGCTACACCAAACAGCTCGATGAACAAGAAACACAACTCGAAACACTGCGGAAAACAATCCGGGACACGGAAGCGCTACGCGACAAGGCAAACGATCAGCTCGAAAAAATGATCGATGAGCTGCAGGTCGTGGCCACGTTGTAGGAGAGCACTGACGTATACTGAAAGGGCAGGTAAGGAGCCGACGATTCGCCCAACGGATCTGAAATCCTGTGCTGAAGGCTGTTGCCGCCCCCGGCCCGTTCGATTCGCGTGGAGAGGTTGCTAAGTGTTGGCCTTCAATGTGAGCAAGATGGAAGCCGCCGCGAGAAGGCTATTGCTAGGGAGCAGAGTCTACCCTCGACTCCGACTTGGATATCAATTCCTATTTGACCGCCCCAGATTTAGGTATCGCCACCGGATGCGAAGCTTTTATTCCTCCTTTGTGCAGAAAGGAGATCTGGTTTTCGACGTGGGGGCCCACGTTGGAAGGCACGCGGAAATTTTTACGGATCTTGGTGCCCGAGTCGTTTCCATTGAGCCAAATCCCAGTTGTTGCGAGCAGCTAAGGTGCCTCGCAAAAGTGCGGGACGTTTATGTTGAAAACTGCGCAGCGGGAGACAGTCCGGGAAAGCTGAAACTGAGAATCTGCGAGGATTCCGTCATTAGCACCGTAGTCGAAGCCTGGTACGAGGGGGCCAAACGGTCTCCGATCCATCAGGGCGCTCAGTGGCTGGAAAGCGTGGAGGTGAATGTCGTCACGCTTGACCGGTTGGCGGAGCAACACGGAACTCCCACATTCGTCAAGATCGACGCAGAGGGCTATGACGATCACGTGCTTAAGGGAATGTCGTTTCGGCCGCGGGCTTTGAGCTTCGAATACAATCGCCTGCTTCCCCAGACTGCTGAGCGCTGTTTTGAAACACCTGCGCTGTCTAGTGGGTACGAATTCAATTTCAGCTGCGGGCCCGACCTTAAATATGTCTCTGAAAATTGGATGAGCGGTCAGGAGCTATCCAAACGCCTTTCCGATTATGCAGCGGAAGAGGAGTACGGTGATGTATTTGCGCGCTTGTCTCTCCTTTCGGATTGAGAGCCCGAATCGCTTCGCCGACGGCGCCAAAGCCCAACCGGCTTCGCGAGCCTAGACTAGCCTAAAGCCGTTTGGTCTGATTTGGAGTACGATCAATCGCTGAAATGATTCCTTCGAACAAGCCCACGGAACTATCCCTAGCATCCGTTGATGTTGTGATGCCCGTTTTCAACGAGCGCCCAGAAGCGATCGAGGCGACTCTGGATGCCTGCCTCAACCAGACGTATCCCATTTCGCACATTTTTGTGATTGATGACGGTTCCACAGTTCCCGCCTCGATTCCCAAGCGCATCGAAACCACAGGAAAGGTATCTCTGACTCGCTTGCCCAAGAATCAAAAAAACGCCGCGGCGCGAAACGTCGGTCTTGCAATGTGCGTCTCTCCGCTCATAGCGTGCGTCAATTGCGAAGTCTTGCCCGCCCAGGACTGGCTGGCAACGTGCGTAAGCTATCTATCAGAACGACCTGAAGTCGGCGTTTGCTACACGCGGACGGTCCCTGACCATCCGGGGCGGCTGCTCTCGCGCTGGCGCTTGCGATTCCAGGAGAACCGATTTGGCCCCGCAACGGGCCCCGCGCATTTCGCTACCGGACATGCGGTCTTGTTTCGGAGGGAAGCGATAGAAAAAGTCGGGCGCTATAGCGTTCACCTGGGCAACGTATCCGAGGATTCCGATATTTGCGAGCGCATTCGCGCAGCTGGCTGGGACACGCACTTCATCGCGCACAGCCAGTGCGTTTCCATTCAAAATAATACAATTACCGAATTTGCCAAAAAAGAGTTATCCCGCAATGCCTGGGAATCGCCGAAAGATTATCCGCTTAGCCGGTTCATCGTCGAGCGGTCGATGATGCTGGCCATCAGAATGGGGCGAAACCTAGTGAAAGGCCGGCTTACTTTCTTGCCCGTGGACGTAGCCGTTTGGGCGGTCACCATTAGGCTTGCCATTTCAAAAACTCTCGCCGCGCGCGGCCGCCCGGTGACCCAGTCACTAGACACCACCGGGCGCCTCGATTAGCAGTTGCGCGAACCAAAAAGCCGGCCCATTCTAAGCATTCCAGGCCCGGCTGCAGCGCTTGTAAGGAACAGGAGTCCGCGCACCGGTCCTCGAAGTACGCCGAACAAGCCTGCGGATGCCTCTTTCGGAATGCGAAAGACTCAGTGATAATCAAAGCTCCCGGCCTGAAGCCGCTCTATGAGAATTGCATCGACTCTATCCGCAGGCCAGTTCGGAAGACGGCACCTGGTCACCTTCTGCATTTTGGTCTTTGGCGCCTTCGCAGCTTATGAGGTTGCTCAATATGTGATCAACGACGACATGACTGGCCTGGCCTACGCGGCGATGTGCATCGTGGGAGGAGCAGCCGTCATTGCGATCCTCAACAACTGGCGCAACGGCGTATATCTTTTTCTGAGTTGGCTATTGTTCGAAGATTTCGCGCGGAAATTCCTGGGCAACAACATGGCCATTTACTTTGCCAAGGATTTTCTGCTGCTCGTCGTGCTTATCTCCTTTCTGAGCGCCTTTCGGCGAAAGGAAGTGACGATTTTCCGGCCGCCATTTCTCATCCCGTTGTTGATCTTCATCTGGTTTGGCGTCATCCAGATTTTCAATCCGGCCTCTACGTCGATTTGGTACGGTCTGATGGGCTTCAAGATATTTTTCTATTACGTGCCGTTAATTTTTATTGGGTATGCTCTGTTGAATTCCGAGGCGGAACTTCGGCGTTTTTTCACGGTGAATTTGTTTTTAGTTCTTATCATCATTTCTTTGGGGATCGTTCAATCCATCCTTGGTGCAAGCTTTCTGAATCCCGCGGTTCAGGCCGAGGAACTTCGTTTGCTTAGCACCCTCTATCGCGTATCGCCAATCACCGGCTCCATCGCCTACCGCCCGAATTCCGTCTTCGTTAGTGCCGGGCGCTATGCGAATTTCATCATGGTGGCCTGGATGATGGTCTTGGGATTCAGCGGCTACCTTCTCTTGCGCCATAAGAGAGGACGAGTTCTCGCGTTTATCGCTCTCCCTGTGACGGCAGCTGGAGCGTTTCTGACAGCCTCCCGAGGCTCGTTCTTGTGGGGAATGATCAATGCGGCGGCAACCAGCGTCGCATTTATTTGGGGTGCCCCGTGGCGGCAGGGTGAAGCGCTCCGCGTATTTCGTTCCCTTCAACGAGTTGCGATTGGTATTGGACTTGGAATGGTTTTGCTGTTTTATTTCTATCCAGATGCTCTCCTTTCGCGACTCGCTATCTACGAAGAAACTCTGATGCCAGACAGTCCCACGAGCGAAGTAACGAATCGCGGTTGGACGTATCCCGTCCAAAATTTCCTCGGTGCGTTCAACTATGAGCGATGGCCCTACGGATATGGCATTGGAACGACCGCGCTTGGCGGACAATACGTGGCGCGATTCTTTAATGCAAAGCCGGCGGTGATTGGGGTTGAAAGCGGGTTTGGTACGCTGGTCGTTGAAATGGGAATTCTAGGGCTCATCCTCTGGATCGTTATGAGCGTTGCGATTCTCTTCTCCGCGTGGAAAATCGTGAAAAAACTAAAGGGATCGCCCTTGTTCCCACTCGGATTCGTCATTTTCTGGTACTCGTTCTTTTTGCTCATACCCGCCACTTTCGGCGGCATGGTTGCATATGAGGACTTTCTGCTAAACGCATATTTTTGGCTGCTGCTAGGTTTGCTCTTCCGGCTTCCCACCATCGCGCTTTCGGCGCAGTTCGCGGCCAACGCTCCCGTAGCCCAACCCGCGCGCCGCTGGATACGCTGACTTGCGGCTCGCGGTTGTTTCGCCGTTTGTCGATCGCCGCCACGGCACGGAGCGAGCCCTTGCGGAATTGCTCGAACGGCTAGCGGGAGATTACGGCTGCGAGATACATCTTTATGCGCAAAGTGTCGAAGACCTTCACCTTAGCGATCGGCGATCGGCACGTTCTACCAACTCGGGCGCCATCTTCTGGCATAGGGTTCCGAGCATTCCAGGGCCGCACCTGGCGCAGTTTCTCGTTTGGATGTTATTGAACGGATTTCTGCGTTGGTGGCACACAACATTTAGCGGTGCCTCGTACGATCTTGTTTTGTCGCCAGGAATCAATTGCCTCCATCCAGATGTGGTGATCGTTCATGCGCTGTTTCATCGATTGAAGGAGCTCGCGCGCGAAGAATATGAGGATTCCGGCGCGCACGCTGGTTTCTTTCGGCAGGTTCACCGCAGGCTATACTACGAGCTACTCACAGCGCTGGAGCGCAGGATTTACACAGATCCCAAGGTCACCGTTGCGGCCGTTTCAAAGCGCACGGCGGGCCTTTTGAACGAATACTTCCATCGGAAAGATGTTTGCGTCATCCCTAACGGCGTGGACACGAAGCATTTTTCTGAAGCGGCCAGGCTCGCACGGCGCACGGAAGCCCGGCAACGGCGAGGCATTCGCGACGAGGATTTCGTTCTGCTGCTGATTGGAAATGATTGGCGCAACAAAGGCCTGTCAACCGTTTTGGAAGCGATGGCGGCACTCTCTACCTTGCCGGTGCGGGTGCTGGTGGTGGGCAACGATACCGCCGAATACTTCCGGGCGCGCGCCGCGCACCTCGGAGTGCGGGACCGATGCCATTGGGAGATTTCGAGTCCCGATGTCCTCGATTTTTACGCCGCGGCGGACGTCTATGTCAGTCCGAGCAGGGAAGATTCATTTGGGCTCCCCGTGGCCGAGGCCATGGCATGCGGCTTGGCTGTGGTTACATCGGTCTGCGCGGGCGTCGCAGAGTATATTCATGACGGTGTCGATGGTTTTGTTCTTCCCGATCCGCGCGACATTCAAGTTCTCAGCCAGCTGATCAAGCGGCTTCAGGCGGAGCCAGATCTGCGGCACAAGATTGGTGAAGCCGCTGCAAGTGCGATTCTCGAATGGGACTGGAATCGCAATGCGGCTGCCCTATGGGAGCTCCTCAATGATGCCAAGAGGAGGAATCTTCCGACCGGTTAGCGTGAGTTCTTTGCCTCTGGGCTACTCTTCGGCTTTGCCATGACGGTTTTTCGTGTGGCGTCTAATGTGAACAAGAGCGTTTCTTTCGGGATACTGGTAACGAACGGGCCGACCAGCCAGCCAAGACCGGTGGGAATATCGCGAGTTAGGGAAGCTGCCTCGCTTTGCACATAAACGCCGCCGTCGCGTTCTTCCATCCGCCACCAGGTTTCCATGCGCCACAGGTAGCCGCCATCGTCGCCGGGCGGCTTTTCGCGTTCGTCGCTCTTACCGGGATTTTCCACTTCGGCGATACGCACCGTCGTGCTGCGGCTATGAGCGCGGCCGGGAACGTCGTGAAAGTAGTGCACGTCGTGCTCGGTATCGAGCACCACGGTGATCACCTTGTGTCGCCGGAAGCGCAGGAACACGCGGAAGTGGTCGCCGTCGCGCGACTCGATCTTCGAGCGTTCCACATCCGGCGAATAATACGTGGACTGGTGATCGTAATCCTCAAGGACTCCGAGCACTTCGTCCAACTTCGCGCCAGGGATGAAAACCACGCCTACCCAGTGATGAATCATGCCGCCAGGGCAAACGATGGGCTTGCCGTTGTCAGGCGTGCTGAGCTGATGAATCTGCACTTCACCGCTCTTCAGGGCAGCGTATGCTTCGGAGCGCTGAGTTTCGGGGAGCGCATCGATCCACAAAAGAGCCGAGCCGCGCTTCAGCTCGATTTCATTGCGCGTGTCGGTCAGGCGCACGTAGCGGTCGAACGAAGCAACCGTTTCAAACCGCAATCTGGCAGGGTCCGGACTGGCGGCTGGCGTGGACTGAGCGCAAGAGACGGATGCCAAGAGCAGAACTGACCCCAGAAGTGTGGCGACGAGGAGGTTGTCCGCCAGTTGCCTCACCTGTCGCCCAAATCGTTCGCCGGCAGCCAAGGATCCTCCGCAAGTCTATGATGGCGCAACCCTTTTGGAATGGAAGCAAGAAACAACGCTACAGGAATGCACGAGGGCTGCCCATCTCTGCTTCAGACTTAGAGAATTTCTTGGAGGGCTCGGAAACCTGGTTTTGAGTATTCTAGGGCTGACTTTAGGGAGGTCGCCGAAAGAGTGGCGGGTTGGGTAGCTCGCACACGGCCCCTTGCGGAGCCGCTGTCCCCGCGCGGCCCCCAACCCGTTCTTAGAAGCCTACGCGTCGCATGTGAAGCCCTCAATGGGCCGCTAGAGCCACTGGGAAGGGTACCGCAGTCGTGGTACTAGAACAAAAACCAACGTCTGGAGGCATTTCGCATATAAATTGTTTATTTGCATTATTTTACATGCCTACAAGGCGTCCCGCATGGCTCGGAAAAGTACTAGTTGGGACCATTTACACCGGTGAGAAACCCGCCAAGATGCCCCGTGAGCCCGACGATAGCCACAGCCACAGCTTCCAGTCCGAGGCGAAAGACTGGGTGACTCCCCTGAAATTTACCGCGTGACCGCGCATGCAAACCCCATGCAACCCAGATGAGGATCGCCGAAGTGCAACCCAGAACCAAATGCATGAGCAGTATGCCTTTGAGTTTTTGGCCTTCAAGCTGAAACTGCCAGGCGAGGAGCCCGGTGGCGACCACGGGCACCACGGAAATCGCCGCGCCTAGCAAATTGTAATACGCCACCTCCGCAAGGGCCCGCCACTTGGTCCTTTGAGCAAGGAAATCGAAGATCACGCCGGCTATGAACAGCGCAATCGGAAAGTGAATCAGCACAACGTGTTGCGCGTGCTTCGCAAGCAATGCCGCTCGGACGTCAAAGGGGTTCAAGTTCCATCCTCCGTTTGGCGGCGATCACTGGACGACAACTTTTCCGGTCATCTTCGGATGGATAGAGCAGAAATATGGATACTCGCCGGGCTTCGTGAATGTGTAAGAAAACTTTTCATCGGTATCGAGCACTTTGGATTTGAACACTTTTTCCGTGCTGACAACCGTGTGCGGGATGTCATCGCGATTGATCCACGTAACGGTTGTTCCCACGGGCACCGTGACGGCCGCGGGACCAAACGAGAAATTATCAATTTTTACTTCGGCCGTGGAGGCAGGCTTTTCCTGCGCGCTCGTTACGAACCCGTTCTGCTCCAAGACGACTCCGCTGAAACTGAGCACAGTCGTCGCTATCACGCTTGCAATGAACACACTTCTCCTCATGACTTATCTCCCTCTTTTCGGATTTTGAGAATCTACTTCCCGGTTTGTCCGCGCTTTCTCTTTTGGATCACGCTAACGACGAGTCCACAACCGCCAGGGCATGCTGGCCGGCCACGTAATTCACATCCGTGATGCCCAAGACGCCGCGCAACTGCTCGGCCGGGACTTTCATCGGTCCCGGCGAAGGCGCCTCGCCCGGCTTGGGCTGCGGAAACGCCGTTGAGCAGGCAGTGTGAAACGTAACGTTGCCCTCCACCTTTTGCATGGTCTGATGAATGTGGCCGTTGAGAACGGTCACGGAGCCAAACTTCTTCAAGTACGCGAGA
>Ga0207051_1067_pt1 | contig 16356 bp, 14 predicted proteins | sample Alteio_BWMinCont_61_FD_153292 | JGI IMG/M metagenome (GOLD analysis project Ga0207051, IMG submission 153292) | Enriched cells from forest soil in Barre Woods Harvard Forest LTER site, Petersham, Massachusetts, United States -... | ecosystem: Environmental > Terrestrial > Soil > Temperate forest >...
GGCCCAGCACGGCGTCACCGGCGGCGATATCGGGCTGCGGCAGAAGCGTACCGCGCTCGGCGGCACCAACCGCAAAGCCGGCGAGGTCGTAATCGCCGTCCTTGTAGAGCCCCGGCATTTCGGCGGTCTCGCCCCCAATCAGTGCACAACCGGATTCTCGGCAACCCTCGGCAACGCCGGCGACGATCGCTGCTGCAGCTTCCGGATCAAGCTTGCCGCAGGCAAAATAGTCCAAAAAAAACAGCGGTTCTGCGCCCTGCACCACGAGGTCGTTGACCGACATCGCCACCAGGTCAATTCCGATGCCACCGTGCAAACCGGTCTCGATCGCGATCTTGACCTTGGTGCCAACGCCGTCGGTCGCCGCGACCAGAACCGGATCCTTGAAGCCGGCCGCCTTCAGATCGAACAATCCGCCGAAACCGCCGATTTCGGCATCAGCGCCGGCCCGCGCAGTGGCGCGTACCATCGGTTTGATGAGATCGACCAGGCGATTGCCCGCATCGATATCGACGCCCGAATCTGCGTAAGTGAGCCCGTTCTTGCGCTCGACCATGGCCTGTTCCAGATGATGGCGGCTGGTTACGTCGGATTCCGCTCCTACGCAATGGCTCGCCACGCGTGCCGGCATATACTATGTAGAGAAGAACAGGTTCAGGCTGCAAAGGACCGGATCTCTTGGAAAATCAGGCTGGTAGCCGGGAAACGACCGACTTGAGCATTCCAAACATTATTACGCTGGGCCGCATCATATTGGTGCCGATTATCGTCTGGGCGATCGCCTCCAGCCAGATGGAGATTGCATTTGCAATCTTCGTCATCGCGGGCATCAGCGACGCCGTCGACGGCTTTCTCGCCAAGCGCTTCAACATGGCCAGCGAACTGGGGGCGCTGCTCGATCCCTTGGCCGACAAGGCGCTTCTGGTCTCGATCTATGTTGCGCTTGGAATCTGGGGCGCGGTCCCGCGCTGGATCGTCATTCTCGTGGTCTCGCGCGACATCATGATCGTGACCGCCGTGATTGTGTCATGGTTGTTCGGCAAACCGATTCCGATGAAGCCATTGATGGTGTCGAAGCTCAATACGGTAGCGCAGGTGGCATTCGCAGCGCTGGTGCTTGCCTCGCTCGGCTTCGGCTTCAAGCCGGTGCCGTATGATCAGATCCTGATGGGGTTTGTAACGGTCTTTACTTTGGTTTCCGTATCCCTCTATCTCGTGGAGTGGGTACGGCACATGAGCACGATCGAGGCGCGCTAGTCTTCGACGGCCATATGCCTCGATCCCGGCATGGAGACTTGCGTGGCAGGCCGCGTCCAACCTCGTCAGCTGGCATTTACACTCCCGCACGCAGAGAGCTTTACGCGCGACAATTTCCTCGAGGGACCGGCCAATGCCGCTGGCCTCGCGCTGGTCGATAGCTGGCCCGACTGGCCAAACCGGATCATGCAATTGGTGGGCCCCGAGGGCTCCGGCAAGAGCCATCTCGCCGCGATTTGGGCGGAGCAGGCAGGCGCCCGTTCGACGTCTGCGCACGCGCTGACCGCCGCGGCGGTCCCGGGCGCATTGGCGACCGGGACGCTCGTCGTCGACGACTTGAAATCATCGGATGTCGACGAACGCGCCCTGTTCCACCTGTTGAACCTGGCACGTGAAGAGGGAGCGTCCATCCTGATCACTTCCCGCGTGCCGCCATCCGCGCTTCAGATCGAGCTGCGTGACCTGCGCTCACGGCTGCGCGCGATACCAACGGTTTTGCTGTTGCCGCCGGACGATCAGCTGTTTCGCGCACTGATCGTCAAATCCTGCACGGACCGGCAACTAGGGGTCGATGAGGCCGTCGTGAGCTATCTGACCACCAGGATCGAGCGCTCTTACGCAGCCGCCCGACAGGTTGTGGAACTACTCGACGCCGAAGCCCTGCGGCTTGGCCGGCCGGTAACGCGGGCGCTCGCGGCTGAACTACTTCGCGGCAATACCTAATTGGCTGCCTTTGACGCACCTTGACGGCGGGCGTGGTGGGAACATCATGTCATTGCGACGTTACCGCGATCACGCATGGTTTGCGGCGTCCTTGCCCGGATGGCTATGATGCCTGCCGGTAAGATGGATCAAAGCTTGATGGAATCTGCGCAAACCATTGTAATCAAAGAGAAAGAGGCAGAGCCCGCGGCCGGGGCAGGAATGGGCAGCAGCCCGGAACGCTTCATAAACCGGGAGCTTTCCTGGCTGCATTTCAATCGTCGGGTGCTGGAGGAATCGGTCAATTCTGGCCATCCCGCGCTTGAGCGAGTGAGATTTCTTTCGATTTCCGCCAATAACCTTGATGAATTCTTCATGGTCCGGGTCGCCGGCATCAAGGCCCAGGTGCGGGAAGGCATCGCCGAGCGAAGTCCCGATGGCCTGACCCCCGCCGAGCAGCTCGTCCTCATCAACGAAACCGTCTCAAGATTAGCCAACGACCAGCAGGCGATCTGGCGCGATCTGCGCAGCATCCTCGCCGAGGTGGGTATCGTTCTCGTCGATGGCCGGGACGTCACCAAGTCCGAGCGGGCCTGGATCGAAGACCATTTCCTCCACAATATCTTCCCGTTGTTGACGCCGCTGGCGATCGACCCCGCGCACCCCTTTCCCTTCATCCCGAGCCTCGGATTCACCGTCGCGTTGCAGCTGGCGCGGGTCTCCGACGGCAAGCCGATGAACGCGCTCATTCGTATGCCCAGCAAGATCGATCGCTTCATCCGCCTGCCTGCCGGTAAAGACAGCGGCGTGCGGCTGATCACGCTTGAGCAGGCCACGGGCCTGTTCATCGGCAGGTTGTTCCCCGGCTACACCGTCAAGGGCCAGGGCGCTTTCCGCATCATCCGCGACTCCGAGCTCGAAATCGAGGAAGAGGCGGAAGATCTGGTTCGCCTGTTCGAAACCGCGCTGAAGCGGCGGCGGCGGGGCTCGGTGATCCGGCTCGAGATGGAAGCCAAGATGCCCGAAGAGCTTCGCGCCTTCGTGCAGCGTGCGCTTTCCACAGCCGACGACGAGGTATTGCTGGTTGATGGCGTGCTGGCCATGAACGAGCTGTCGCAACTGACCCGGCTCGACCGGCCGGATCTCGAATTCGTGCCTTATGTGCCGCGCCACCCCGAACGCGTGCGCGACCATGGCGGCGACATTTTCGCCGCCATCCGGCAGAAGGACCTGATCGTTCATCACCCCTACGAATCGTTCGATGTCGTGGTGCAATTCCTGCAGCAGGCCGCGCGCGACCCCGACGTTGTCGCCATCAAGCAGACGCTCTATCGCACCTCGAACAATTCGCCGATCGTGCGGGCGCTCGCGGAAGCAGCCGAGGCGGGAAAGTCGGTGACCGCGCTGATCGAGCTCAAGGCGCGGTTCGATGAGGAAGCCAACATCCGCTGGGCACGCGATCTCGAACGCGCCGGCGTGCAGGTCGTGTACGGATTTATCGAGTTGAAGACCCATGCCAAGCTGTCGCTGATCGTGCGCCGTGAGGGCGGCAGCTTGACGACCTATGTCCACACCGGCACCGGGAACTACCATCCAGTGACGGCGCGCATTTACACGGATCTGTCCTACTTCACCTCCGATCCGATTATCGGACGAGACGCCGCGCGGGTATTCAACTACATCACCGGCTATGCGGAGCCGAGCGACATCGAGAAGATGGCGGTGTCACCGCTTACTTTGCGCAAGCGAATGCTTGAACACATTCAAGGCGAGACCAGCTATGCCCGCCACGGCAGGCCTGCTGCGATCTGGTTGAAGATGAACTCGCTGGTCGATCCGGAAATCATCGACGCCCTCTATGAGGCCTCGCAGGCCGGTGTTCCGATCGAACTCGTGGTGCGCGGAATTTGCTGCCTGCGACCGGGCATAGCGGGGCTTTCCGAGAACATCCGCGTCAAATCGATCATCGGCCGCTTCCTCGAGCACGGCCGGATCTATTGCTTCGGGATGGGACAGGGCCTGCCGAGCGCGAAAGCGGCTGTGTATATCTCCTCGGCCGACATGATGCCGCGCAACCTCGATCGCCGTGTCGAGATCCTCTGTCCGCTGCAAAATCCCACAGTGCATCAGCAGGTTCTCGAACAAATCATGGTCGCAAATCTGAAGGATACCGAGCAAAGCTGGCAGTTATTGCCGGATGGGTCGTCAACGCGTATGAAGGCCGCCAAGGGTGAGGAGCCCTTTAACCTGCATAATTATTTCATGACGAATCCGAGTCTGTCAGGCCGTGGAAAGTCGCTTAAGGAATCATCGCCGCGCCGCCTCACGCGCCGTAACGAACGCCAGCCATCGTCATAAGGGGAACATGCTGTGAAGCGGCCGCGCAAGCGCGCATCCAGCGTCGCGGTCATCGACATTGGTTCGAACTCGGTGCGCCTCGTCGTCTATGAAGCGATGGCGCGCAACCTGATCACGATCTTCAACGAGAAAGCCCTCTGCGGCCTCGGCCGGGAGGTCCAATCCACCGGTCTCCTGGCGCCGGACGCCGTCGCCAAGGCATTGACGTCGCTACGGCGTTTTCGCGCGCTGTGCAGGGTGATGAAAGTCGGCCGCGTGCATGCGATCGCCACCGCCGCCTGCCGCGACGCCAGCAACGGTCTGGACTTCATCGCCAAAGCCGAGCGCATCTGCGGTGTACGAATCGAAATCCTTCCGGGCCCGCGCGAAGCGAAGTTGTCCGCGCTCGGCGTCGTCTCGGGCGTGCACGAGCCAGACGGCATCGTCGGTGACCTCGGCGGCGGCTCGCTGGAGCTCGTCGATGTTCGCGGCAACCGCGTCCGAGGCGGCGTGACGCTGCCGCTCGGAAGTCTGGCGCTGCAGGATCTGTCGCACAAGTCGCTCAAGCGCGCCGAGCGTATCGTCAAGGCCGAGCTTTCCGACGTCACGCAGCTCAAGGCGGGCCGCGGCCGCGCGTTTTACGCGGTGGGCGGAACATGGCGTGCCCTGGCGCGCATCCACATCATCCAGAGCGAGTACCCGTTGGGGGTGATGCACGGCTATTCGATACCCGCACAGGACGCGCTCGATTTCGCGCGGCGGCTGCGCCGCCTGGTATCGGCGAACATGCTGGCCAACATCGAAGTCGTCGCCGATGCACGGCGGCCGTTACTGGCGTATGCCGCGCTTGTTCTCGAATACATCATTCGCGTGGCACAGCCGAAAACCATCGTATTTTCCACCTTCGGCGTGCGCGAAGGCCTTCTTTACGAAATGCTGCCGGAGGCCGAGCGCTCCAAGGACGGATTTATCTGCGCCGCGCAGAGGCTGAACGAACTGCTGTCGCGATCCGCCCGCCACGCCCAGGAATTGATCGAATGGACCGATCGTCTGGTGCGGGTCGTCAAATTGCGCGAGACCGAAGAGGACCGCCGCCTGCGCCATGCCGCTTGCCTGTTGTCGGACATCGGATGGCGGGTGCATCCCGATCATCGCGGCGAGGAAACGCTCAATCTCATCACCAACGGCAATTTCGGCTCGATCAGCCACCAAGGCCGGGCGTTCGTGGCACTGTCGGTGTTCTTCCGCTACGCGGGCCTCAGCGAGCAGAACGAACCGCCGGCGATTATTCAGGAACTGGTGCCGCCGACAATGCTGGAGCGCGCCCGCGTGCTGGGCGCAGCATTTCGTGTCGCCCATTTGATATCGGCGGCGCGAACCGGCGTGTTGCCGGCCACGCATTTTCGCAGCAATGGCCGCAAGCTGATGCTGGTGTTCGAGCATCGGCTGGTCGATCTGGTCGCCGATCGCGTCGGCAGTCGCTTCAAGCAGCTCGCCCGCCTGGTCGGCCGCTCCGGATCCATCATTCGGCGCTGAGACGGCAGCCTTTGGGACTGCGTCTACGGCCGGTCGACCGGCCGAGCCAATTCCACGGCATCCGTCAGTGCGAGATGTTCGGCCTCTTGCCGCTTGCGCCGGCGCCAGATCGATCCCACCACCAATACGGTGATCGCGCCGAGCAGCGAGGCGATGTATCCGACAAGCTCCCCCTCCAGACTGAAATGCGGCGATAGGCCGAAGATCGCCGACTTCGCGTCGAGATTGAGCGCAATCGTGCCGTCGAGAAGCCGGTGCAGCAAGGGCTGAACCGCCGGATCGCTCTCGATCACGTCACCGGCGATCCACCCGAGCAGGGTCGCGCCCAGCCAGATCAGGATCGGAAACCGGTCGAGCACCAACATGATCAGCGCTGCACCGGCGATGATCATGGGAATGCTGATGGCAAGGCCCAGGATCAACAGCGCGAACTGACCGTTCGCGGCAGCGGCGACGGCGATCACATTGTCCAGGCTCATGATGATGTCGGCGATCACGACAATGCGGATCGCGTGCCAAAGTGTGGTGCCCGCGGCGATTTCATCGCTCTCGTCTTCAGGCACCAGAAGTTTGGCGGCGATAGCCAGGAGCGCGAGGCCGCCGGCGAGTTTCAGATAGGGCAGCGACATCAGCGTTGCCACGATGCCGGTGAAGGCTATCAGCAGCAGCACGGCAATGCCGGCGCCGATGATCATGCCCCACAGGCGGTGGCTGCCATGCAGACCGCGACATGCCATCGCGATCACCAGCGCGTTGTCCCCGGACAACAGCACGTTGATCCAGATGATCTTGCCGACGGCCAGCCAGAACGCCGGCGTTTGCATGTCCATTTGGATTTGCGCGAAAATGGCGTCGATATTTGCGGGATCGACGACCTGCAACAGCCAGTTCACAGCCTACCCCCTTGGCCGCAAGCCGCAGTCCACCGGCGGCCGTCGTCGACTAGAGCGGGATGACTTTTGTTCGAATCGTCTTCCCGCTTTATCCCTTTGTTTGAGCATGATCTTGTTTGGAAAACCGGTATCCACTTTTCCGGATCATACTTTAGATGACGCGCCAAAGCCGGTGTCAATCAGCCGACGATTTCGTTGCCCGAGAAGAACTGGGCGATCTCTATGGCCGCAGTCTCTGGCGCATCGGAACCATGCACCGAGTTTTCGCCGATCGACTTTGCGTGCAGCTTGCGGATCGTGCCATCAGCCGCCTTGGAGGGATCGGTCGCACCCATGACGTCGCGATGCCTAAGAACGGCATTTTCGCCTTCGAGAACCTGAACGACCACCGGCCCGGAAATCATGAAATCCACCAGTTCGCCGAAGAAGGGACGCGCCTTGTGAACGGCATAGAAGGTCTCGGCCTGTTCGCGGGTCATGCGAAGACGCTTCTGGGCAACGATGCGAAGCCCGGCCTTCTCGATCAGCGCATTGATGGCGCCGGTCAGATTGCGCGCGGTCGCGTCCGGCTTGATGATGGAAAAGGTGCGTTGGATCGCCATGATTTGGTCCCCGGAAGCGCTGATGGAAGTTGCGGGCTTATATCGGCGCCGCTGGTACACGGCAAGCGATCAGGTGAGATACGGCGCGAGCCTTGGTCGGCGCAGATGTCGGCATTACGACAATTTCACCAAGGTGAACCCTTTCTGAAACGGTCATCCCGGTTTCGTTCAACTTCCGGGGCGTAGGCTTCCTTCAACCGAACGCCTCGCCGCTGTTTAGGGGCGCTACGGGGCAGTGCTTTTCACCCGATGGCGCCAACAGCGCCGAACCTGAGGAGACGACCATGTTACGCAAATTCTCGCTTGTTGCTGTTGCCGCGGCTTCGCTCGGCGTCGCCGCGCTGGCACCGACCTCCGCCTCTGCTTGGGGTGGCTGGCACGGCGGCTGGCATCACGGCTGGGGTGGCCCGCGGGTCTTTATCGGCGGACCGGCCTATTACGGTTACGGTTACGGCGGCTGCTACGTGCGGCGGCTGGTTCCGACACCGTGGGGACCCCGCTGGCGCCTGATCAATCGCTGCTATTGATTCGAATCGCGCCCGTTCAGACGTCCAAACGGCCCCGGTCCTGCAGCGACCGGGGCTTTTGTCCATTCCAAATCAGGGAACCGTTCCGGGCATTCATTCAAATTTTACCAAAAAAGCGCGCAATCGATCGAGGAACGGAAACCAATCTCCGCTCAGTGACTTGGTCTCACGTCGCCTCATCGAATGAATAATAGGAACCGGAACTCGTCATGAACCGCCATATCATGGACGACATCGAACCGATCGATCGCAACACCAGCCGATCGATTTGCGACGCTGTGGGCGAACGGCTGCAGCAGAGCCTTCGCCCGGAGCCTTCGCGTCTGTCGTCCTATCTCGAGCACCTGATCGACGAATTGCGCAGGTGTGACGAAGCTGGCAGCCGTACGCAGTCAAACTAGCCGAAAATAAGCGGTATTAACCCGCGTCGAGAGATGCTGTTTCGCTCAATATTCGGTTGCGTTTTTTGACGGCTGCGGTGAAAAGCCCGCATGCTTTCAATCACCGACATTTCGGTCCGGATCGCCGGGCGGCTTCTGATCGATCACAGCTCCGTGCAGATCGTGCCCGGCGCGCGCGTGGGCTTCGTCGGCCGCAACGGGGTCGGCAAGTCAACGCTGTTTCATGCGATCCGTGGGGAATTGCCCACGGAAACCGGCACCATCGCGATCCCCCCACGCTGGCGGGTCGGCAGTCTGGCGCAGGAAGCCCCCGACGGGCCGGAAAGCCTCATCGAGGTGGTATTGAAAGCCGATCTCGAACGTGAGGCCCTGATGCGCGAGGCAGAGAGCGCGCATGATCCTATTCGCATCGCCGACATTCAAACCCGGTTGGTGGACATCGATGCCCATTCCGCCCCTGCCCGCGCCGCTGCGATCCTCAGCGGTCTCGGATTTTCCACCGCCGATCAAGCCAGACCGTGTTCAGAATTTTCCGGAGGCTGGCGCATGCGCGTCGCCCTCGCTGCAACGCTGTTTTCGGCGCCCGACCTCTTGCTGCTTGACGAGCCCACCAACTATCTCGACCTCGAAGGTACGCTTTGGCTTGAAGATCATTTGGCCAATTATCCGCGCACCGTCATCGTCATCAGCCACGATCGCGACCTGCTCGACACTTCGGTCGATCAAATCCTGCACCTCGACCGCGGCAAGCTGACGCTCTACAAGGGAACCTACTCGTCATTCGAAGAACAACGTGCCACGCGCGAAATGCTGGACGCCAAGCACGCCAAACGGCAGGCCGACGAGCGCAAGCGCCTGCAGGCTTTCGTCGATCGCTTCAAGGCCAAGGCCTCCAAAGCCCGCCAGGCCCAGTCCCGCGTCAAGATGCTGGAACGAATGAAGCCGGTCACCGCACTGGTGACGCAGGACGTGCGCGACATCTCATTCCCGATCCCCGAGAAGATGCTGTCGCCTCCGATCATCGCGGTCGATGACGTCTGCGTCGGTTACGATCCAAAGCGGCCCGTCCTCAATCGCGTGACACTGCGCATCGACACCGATGACCGCATCGCCCTGCTCGGCTCCAACGGCAATGGCAAATCGACGCTGGTGAAACTGCTCGCCAACAAATTGTCGCCGTTCTCTGGCCGTGTCACCCGCGCAGAAAAGCTCTCGGTCGGGTATTTCGCACAGCACCAGGTCGACGAGCTCAATATCGACGGCTCGCCCTACGATCACGTTCGCAGGCTGATGCCGGACGCCCCCGAAACCAAGGTGCGGGGGCGCACGGGCGCGATCGGTTTTTCGGGCAAGGCCGGCGATACGCTCGTCAAGAGCCTGTCGGGCGGCGAAAAAGCGCGTCTGCTGCTGGGACTGGCGACCTTCTTTGGTCCCAACATGATCATTTTGGACGAGCCCACCAATCATCTGGATATCGATAGCCGCGCGGCGCTCGCGGAAGCGATCAACGAATTTCCCGGCGCGGTCATCATGGTCTCCCATGATCGTTACCTGATCGAGGCCTGTGCCGATCAATTGTGGGTCGTCGCCGATCAAGCCGTTACCGCCTATGACGGCGACCTCGATGATTATCGCCGGATGGTGCTGTCGGCGCGCGGCGCGCGCGCCAATTCACGCGACCGCGGCAGCAATGAACGCAGCAACGGCCGCGACAGGCCTCAGCGCAGTACGGCCGAAAAGCGCGTGCCGCTGAAGCAAAAAATTTCGGACGCCGAGGCCGAGATCGCGCGCATCAGCGGTATCATCGCCAAGATCGATATTGCGCTGGCGTTGCCGGATCTGTTCAAGCGCGACCCGAAACAGGCCGCCCAACTCAGTAAGGCGCGCGCGAGCGCGGCAAGCGCCTTGCAGCGCGCCGAGGAAGAATGGCTGACGGCGAGTTCGCAATACGACGAAGCGGCCGGCTGATCGAAGGCGATCAGGTCGGGGCCGGTTTTTTCTTCGCCTTCGGCTTGACAGGCTCGGCCACCGGTTCGGACCCACGCTCGATCGACGTCAGCCGCCCGGCCGTGAAGGTATAGATTCCGGCGCGTTGTCCCCGCGAATAATTGACCACCGCCACCCGATCGCCACGGGCATTGTTGGAGACGTTGACACTGTCGGGGGCGCCGATGCCGCGCACAACATCACATTCGGTATGGCCAAGCGCTACCGTCCCGGTGGCCGTGGGCGCAGCAGCTGCGCCGTCGGACAAAGCATTGGCATTCGCCGGAACACCGGCGGAAGTCGTTCCCGGACAAGCGCCCTCGGCGCTGACCAAATCTTCGCGATTGACGGGTTTGTCCGGGGTCAGGGGCGGCGTTTCAATCGATACGTTCTTGATGAAAACCCTGCCGCTGCGTGAAAACCACTCCGCATCCTTCGACAAAAGATCAGACGAAAAGAAGTCGGACGTGGCCGCACAGCCCGCGATCATGGGGGCGAACAGCATCAACGTCAGCACTGATTTCCGGTGACGGTATTTGTCTCGCACGATGAACTTGGTCCCCATCCCCGCCTTAAGCGATTGTCCCACCATCACTTTGCGGCACGACCGTGGCTTAACACAAGGCCACAGGCCGAAACCATAGATATCATTAATTGCCGGAACCTGCCAATTCGCGTCGCTGCCAGCGGCCCCTCTCGTCGGCCTGCCAGTAAGTGGCCTCGAAACCTCGCGTCTTGCAATCGGTCCAGGCACGACGCGCGGCGGCGAGCGCCTCGCCATCGTCACCGTTGAAGACCAGAACCACCCGATCATAGGCGCCGCAGTCCGCCGGCAAGGGGGCGCTGTCGACTAGAAACCTGACATTGGCCCGATTCGGGTTGCTGTCTTCCACCGCCAGCACGATCGGCTGATCCTGCGCGTCGCCGGCACGCCAAGTGGCGTGCGGCAGGAACGAATCATCGCGGTAGGTCCACAAATGTGCGTCAAGCGCGTCGGCGCGCTCGTGCGATGTCGACTGCACGACTACGCGCCAGCCACGCTCCAGTGACTTTTCGAGCAACGGCGGCAAGACGCTTTCCAGCGACATGTCTTGCAGATGGTAGAATAGAACTTCCGTCATCCGGTTTCAGCTATTTCGTGGCTTCGTAATAATCCGCGACCAGCCGCTCCAGCAGCCGGACCCCATAACCTGAACCCCAGCTTTGATTGATCTCGGTTTTCGGCGCGCCCATGGCCGTTCCCGCGATATCGAGATGAGCCCATGGCGTGCCGTCAACAAAGCGCTGCAGGAATTGCGCCGCGGTGATCGAACCGCCGTTGCGGTTGCCGGTGTTTTTCACGTCGGCGAATTGCGAGTCGATCAGCTTGTCGTACTCCGGGCCAAGCGGCATGCGCCAGACCCGTTCGCCGGTCGCAAGCCCGGCCTTGGTCAAGCGCTCGGCCAATTCGTCATTGTTGGAGAACAAGCCCGCATATTCGGTGCCAAGCGCAACCATGATGGCGCCGGTAAGAGTTGCAAGATCGACCATGAATCTCGGCTTGAACTTTTTGGCCACATACCAGAGCACGTCCGCCAGCACCAGCCGGCCTTCGGCGTCGGTGTTGATGATTTCGATGGTCTGGCCGGACATCGAGGTGACGATATCGCCGGGACGCTGCGCGTTGCCGTCGGGCATGTTCTCGACAAGACCGATGGCGCCCACCACATTTACCTTCGCCTTCCGCGCGGCCAGTGCATGCATCAATCCGACGACGCACGCTGCACCCCCCATGTCGCCCTTCATGTCCTCCATGCTGGCCGCGCCTTTGATCGAAATGCCTCCGGTGTCGAAGCAAACGCCCTTTCCGACAAAGGCGACCGGTTGATCGCCACGCTTGCCGCCATTCCAGCGCATGATCACCATCCGGCCTGGCTGCGTGGAACCCTGGGCAACGCCGAGCAGCGCGCCCATTCCTAATCTCTTCATGGCGTTGACATCGAGCACTTCGACGCCGACGCCGAGCTTGCGCAATTGGCTGGCGCGGCGGGCGAATTCCACAGGAAACAAGACGTTTGGCGGCTCATTGACAAGATCGCGCGCGGTGATGACGCCCTCGACGATATGCGCGCCGGGAGCGAAAGCCTTTCGCGCCGCAGCCACATCGCCCACTGCGATCGAAACATCGGCGCGCAACGCTCCCCCCTCGCCTTCCTTCTTCTTGGTCTTGTAGCGGTCGAACGTATAGGCACGCAGCTGCAGGCCGGAGGCGATCGCGGCTGCCTGATCGGGCTTCATGGCGCCCGCGGCCAGTTCGGCCACGATCGTCACAGCGTCCTTCCCGGCCCGAAGCGTGCCGGCCGCTGAGCCACCAATCTTGAGGAAATCGTTGTCCTTGATCTCCGCAAGCTTGCCGAGGCCCATCACGATCAGGCGTTTGGCCTTAAGCCCCTCCGGCGCCAAAATATCGAGCACCGCCCCGCTTTTGCCCTTGAATTGATTGGTTTCGGCAGCCCGCCTGACCAAACTGACCGCGGCACCCAGCACCTTCCCTGTCGCGGGGCCGAATTGCAGCGTCTCGTCGCAAAAAACCACGAGAATTCCGCGCGGGGCGGCGGAAAACGGGACGAAGCCGACCTTGACGGCGTCGGTCATTAGCAAATCCTCCAAAATCAGGCTGTCGCTGCTGGGTCGTGGACCCGCCAGGGTGCTTGCGAATATTCTCTTCCCGGCTGTGGTAGACACCCGTCAAGAGCGTGCTCCGGGGCACTATGGCCCGTCGACCGCCGCACTGCCAAGCGCCCGCGTGGCCGGAGGGCCACATCAGCCAATTTATTAACCATATCGCAAGGACGCCATCGCCCAGCCATTTTGTCGACGGATCAAAGGGATGGTAGTGAGAAAGTAAGCCAGCCGGAACCATGGCGGCCCGACCAAGGGGATCCCGATTTCGGGATTGGTCGTAAGCCGCAGTTCCAGCACGCAGGGTGGGATCGTGCGGTAACGATGGGGTCGATCGACAAGTATATCTTTCGAACGACGCTCGCGTCGTTTGCGCTGGTTCTGGTCAGCCTGACGGGGGTGATCTGGATTACGCAGGCGTTGCGCGGCATCGACCTGATGACCAGCCAGGGTCAGACGATCCTGACCTTCCTCGGCGTCACCAGCCTGGTCATTCCGGCGCTGGTCCTGATCATCTCCCCGATCGCCTTGATGATCGCGATCTCGCATACGCTGAACAAGCTCGCGACCGATTCGGAAATCATTGTGATGAACGCAGCCGGCCTCTCACCACTTCGGCTATTCCGCCCGTTTCTCTATGCCACCTTTGTGGTGGCACTGCTGGTTGCCTTTATCGCCGCCTACCTCGCGCCCGATGGCATGCGCCGGCTCAAGCAATGGGACGCCGAAATCACCGCGGATGTGCTGGCCAACATTTTGCAACCCGGCCGCTTTGCCCAGCTCGATCAGAATTTGACCATCCGAATTCGAGAGCGGCAACCTGGCGGCCTGCTTGTGGGTATCTTCATCGATGACCGCCGTGATCCAAAGGAGCGCATCAGCATTGTCGCCGACCATGGCACCATCCTGAAAAACGAAGGTGGCTCCTTCCTGATCCTGGAGGATGGAAATCTCGAGCGCTTTGAGGCCGGCAAACGCGATCCGGCACTGGTTGCGTTCGGCCGCTATGGATTCGACATGTCGAAATTCTCCAATCAGGGTCACGACGTCGCGTTGGGCATCCGCGAGCGCTATCTCTGGGAATTGCTAGCGCCGCCGGCCTCTGATCCAGTCTACGAACAGTTGCCCGGACAATTTCGCGCCGAGTTGCACGACCGATTCATGGCGCCAATCTATCCGTTTGCATTTGCGGCACTCACCTTTGCTTTTCTCGGCGCGCCGCGCACAACGCGTCAAAGCCGAAACTTTTCGATCGGGGGCTCTATCCTCGCCGTTTTCGGGCTGCGGATGGCAGGATTCGCTTGTTCCGTCCTGGCAGTGAAATCGCCGTTCGCACCGGTCGTTCAGTACCTGATGCTGGCCGCGGCGATCGGAGCGAGCTTTTGGATCATCGTCGGCGGTATCGTCGTCGAGCCGCCGGCCGCGCTGCTGGAGGCTGTCAACAAATCGAACGCGCGCCTGCTGCGGCTGTTCGGACGGCCGGCCGCAGCATGAGCATGATCACCAATACGCTGGGGCGCTATTTTGCCGGCCGCTTTGTGGTTTCGGCGCTCGGCGTGTTTGCCAGCATCTTCGTGCTTCTGGTGCTGGTCGATTACATCGAAATGGTCAGGAAGACGTCAGGGCTGGTCGAAGTTTCGGCAGTTACAGTCGCGGAAACATCTCTGTTCCGCGTACCGCAACTGCTCGAAAGGATGATGCCGTTTTGCATCCAGATCGGGGCGATGACCTGCTATCTGGCGCTTTCCCGACGACTCGAACTCGTGGTCGCGCGAGCCGCCGGCGTTTCCGCCTGGCAATTCATCGCGCCGGCCTTGGCGAGCGCTATCCTGCTCGGAATCCTCGCCACGACAACCTACAACCCGATGTCTGCAAATCTGCGCGAAATCTCCAAACGGATGGAGGCCGACTTATTCGGCTCCGCACCCGGCGGCGGCGTTCAGGACGCGTCCGGTTTCTGGATCAATCAGGTCAATAGCGATGGCCAGGCCATCATCAATGCCGCCCGCAGCGAGCAGCAGGGCGTGCGGTTGACTGGCCTGACGGTGTTCCGATTCGATAACGACTACCAGTTCAAGGAGCGGATCGAGGCGCAGGCGGCCACGCTTGAAGAGGGCCGTTGGCTGTTCAAATCCGTGCGGCGGTATACGCTCGACGGCCCCCCGGCCGAACAGTTTCTCCCTGACCACCAGCCTGACGCCGGCGCAAGTTCGCAACAGTTTCTCCACTCCGGAAACTGTGTCTTTTTGGCAACTACCCGGCTACATCCGCTCGTCGGAGAGCTCAGGATTCGCCACCGCCGGGTACCGATTGCAGTACCACAAGCTACTCGCCCAGCCGTTTTTGCTGGCAGCAATGGTCATGCTGGCGGCAGCTGTCAGCTTGCGGTTCTTCCGCTTCGGCGGCGTGCAAAAGATGGTTTTAAGTGGCGTGGGGGCGGGGTTTCTGCTCTACGTTTTGTCGAAAGTAACTGAGGATTTGAGCAAGGCTGAGTTGATGCATCCGATCGCTTCGGCGTGGCTGCCCGTATGTGTGGGCGGCCTCACCGGCTTTTTGGCCTTGTTGTACCAGGAGGACGGGTAGTGGCCGTTGTCGCCGCCCGCCAGGGAAGGTCGCCTGTGTTCCGGCGGCGCACGCTTGTGCGCCGCTACCGTGGTTGCTTGACCAACGTCAGCGAGCCGGTTTTCGCCGTTCTTCTCAGCATCCTCGTGGCCGGCGCTTGGGGACTGGCGACAGCGCCCACCGCCTCGGCGCAGGGCTTCACCTACAATCCGAGGCCGCCTCGGCCCGTAATAACAGCCCGACCCGCCAACGACGGACAGATGCTCGTCCAGGCGGTCGAGGTGGACTACGACTACAACAATTCGCGCGTGTCGGCGGTCGGCAACGTCCAGCTGTTCCACAACGGGACGAGCGTGGAGGCGGACAAGGTCATCTACGATCAGAAGACCAAGCGGCTGCATGCCGAAGGCAACATCCGCATGACCGACGCGGACGGCAAGATTACCTACGCCAACATTTTGGATTTGAGCGACGACTACCGCGACGGCTTCGTCGATTCGCTGCGTGTGGACACAGCCGACGCAACCCGAATGGCCGCGACGCGCGCGGATCGCAGCAGCGGCAATTACACCGTGTTGGAAAACGGCGTCTACACCGCCTGCGCCCCCTGTAAGGACGACCCGAAGAAGCCGCCCTTGTGGCAAGTCAAGGGTATGCGCATCATTCACGACCAGATCGACAAGATGCTTTACTTTGAGAACGCACAGTTGGAATTTTTCGGCGTTCCCCTGGCGTATATCCCGTACTTCTCGGCACCTGATCCGACCGTGAAGCGCAAGACTGGCTTCCTGATGCCGGGCTTAAGCTCGAATTCGACCTACGGTTTCGGTGTCGAAATCCCGTTCTACTGGGCGATTGCTCCCGACTATGACGCGACCTTCAACCCGCGCTT
>Ga0207051_1072_pt1 | contig 15739 bp, 11 predicted proteins | sample Alteio_BWMinCont_61_FD_153292 | JGI IMG/M metagenome (GOLD analysis project Ga0207051, IMG submission 153292) | Enriched cells from forest soil in Barre Woods Harvard Forest LTER site, Petersham, Massachusetts, United States -... | ecosystem: Environmental > Terrestrial > Soil > Temperate forest >...
GGTTGCCAGGCTTTGGTCGATGGCTTTCTGGAAGGCAGGATCGAAGGCGAGCAGGGGGGACTCGATTTTTGCCGGCGGAGAGGAGACCTGCGGCGCATCGGTCCGGGTTGGGGCATCCTCGCCAGCCAAATGGATCATGGTGTTCATTCGCCGGGGCGATGCCTGCCGAAAGCGCCAGCGGACGGGAGGACGGACGCTGCCGCCTTCCGAGCCGCGCCATTTCCGGACGAGGAGGCCCGCACATGGCTTATCGGCTGAGAGTTGCCGGACTTTATGAGCCGGAACGATCGCGGCGAAAAGCAGTTCCTTCCCTTCCCCTGCGCTCAGCGTCAGGATGACAAATGTCCTTTCATTCAAGGTTTCGCGAGTCTGATAGGATGACCCTCAGCGTGAGGGACGCAGCCGGTCCGCGGAAAGGGCTTCAAGCCCAGCCTTGCCTTCCGAATTCGAGCACCTTCTTTCGGCCCGACGCGAGCGGACAGCGGGCAGCTAACGAAAGGAGGCCGCCGTGCCCGATGAATCGTCGACGAATTCCCTTCCCGAACATCCCGATCTCCGACACCTGAAGGACCAGGCCAGAGCCTTGGTCCGTTCGGGCGAATCCCCCTCGCACACCGAGGCGCTTTTTCGCATCGCACGGCGGTACGGATTCGCCAGTTGGCCAAAACTAAGGACCCATGTCGAATCGCTGGACGAAACCGGGCGTCTGAAGCAGGCCATCGACACCAACGATTTGGAGGCGGTGAAACGGATGATGACGCGGAATCCTTCTCTGCACCGGGCTCCGCTCGGGTATGGAAAGAATGGTCCGCTGACCTGGGTGGCGGAGTGCCGGGTTCCCTGGGAGCCTCCGGGCGCGACCCGGCTGGCGATGGCGCAATGGCTGATCGACCACGGCTCGGACGTGCACCAGGGCGGGGACGGTCCGCTTATGCGGGCGGCGCTGTTCGACCTCCGCATCCCCATGATGGAACTCCTAGTGCGCAACGGGGCAGATGTCAACGCCGCGTGGAATGGAGGCTTCCCAGTGATCTGCGCCGCGTGCGAGACAGTGCAGCCGGCGGCGTTGCGGTGGCTGCTCGATCATGGCGCCGATCCCTATTTTGGCCCGGACCGGGACACTGCACTGGACTATCTCCTTGGCACCTACTACCGCTCGCCGCAGCTCGCTGAGTGCATGAACATCCTGCTCGATGCCGGGTGCGCGACCCGCTACCGGGCGCCGGCTGCGCTGGCCATTCTCCACGGGAGGACCGAAGAACTCGCGGGATGCCTTGACGCGGACCGAGGACTCTGCGATCGACGATTTCCGGAATTCAGCTTCGGAAACTCGGCAACCCGGCGCCTCACCCTTCGCGGCGCAACGCTCTTGCACGTGGCGGCGGAATACGGGAATGTCGACGCGGCGCGGTTGCTGATGGTGCGCGGCGCGGATGTGAATGGGCGCGCGGATGTGGACGCGGCAGGAGTGGGCGGGCAGACGCCGCTGTTCCATGCGGTCTCGCAGTTTCAGGACTGGGGGCTTCCCGTGGCGAGGCTTCTGGTGCAGCATGGGGCCGACCTGGGGGTGCGGGCGCTTTTGCCAGGGCACTATGAGCGGCCGGAGGAATTCGTTGAATGCACGCCGCTGGGGTATGCGCTCCGGTTTCCGGGAACGGAGAACCAGACGGTGGAGTTTCTGCGGGCCAGCGATGCGCAGCCCTAGCCAAGCGAAATGGCTGTGGCGCAAGAGGCGCGAGGAGCGTGGTAAACTTGCGCGGGTAAACGCTTACCGATCGAGTTGGAATGAGGTTTTCGGCGCCGCGTGGACGCGGGGATGGAAAATGCGCCGCGGGCCGGCGGCGATGCTCCTTCCGGCTTGACAACTATGGCAGTAAACCCATTTACTTGTGGCGAACGTCCCTCGGCATCCAGGGCCGCATCACCACGCTCAGGTGATTCATGTTCGATTGGCTCCCATCTTCTCTCGCTAGTGCTTTTCCGGTCCGCGTTCCGACCCTCCTTGCCATGGGGGCGTCTCCCCTGGCGCGGCTGGGTGCACTCGACATCGTGGTGATCTGTGTTTATTTCGCGATGGTGATCTGGATCGGCTTTTACCTGAAAGGCAAGTCGAACACCAGCGAAGAGTTCTTCATGGCGGGCCGGGAAATGACGGCGTGGATCGCCGGGCTGAGCTTTGTTTCCGCGAACCTGGGATCGCTGGAACTGATGGGCTGGGCGGGCTCGGCGTATCAATACGGAATCCTGGCCACGCACTGGTACTGGATCGGGGCCATTCCGGCGATGCTGTTTCTCGGCCTGGTGATGATGCCGTTCTACTACGTGTGCAAGACGCATTCCGTGCCGGGGTATCTCGATCTGCGCTACGACGGGCGGGCGCGCAGTGTGGCGGCGGTCGCGTTTGCCATCGAAATGATCCTGATGAGCGGCGTGAACATGTTCGCCATGGCGGTGGTGATGAAGGTGGTGCTGGGCTGGGACATCAACTTCAGCATCCTGGTTTCTTCCTTCGCGGTGGCGGTTTACGTGGGGCTGGGCGGCTTGCGCTCGGCCATTTTTAACGAAGTGCTGCAGTTTGTGCTGATCTGGGGAGGCGCGCTGTTGGTGCCTATCCTGGGGCTGATGCAGGCGGGCGGGTTCGACGGTCTGAAGTCCAGGATCATGGTGAACCTGCAATCCACGTTCCCCGATCCGACCAGTTATTTCCACCTGTGGCGCGATACCGGCCACTTCGCCGCCAATCCCATGGGCGTCCACTGGACGGGCATCGTGTTCGGCCTGGGGTTTGTGATCAGCTTCGGTTACTGGACCACCGATTTCCTGGTGGTGCAGCGCGTGCTGGCGGCGCATAACCTGCGCGCGGCACGCATGGCGCCGATCATCGCCTCGTTCTTTAAAATGGCGGTGCCGTTCATCGTGATTCTCCCCGGGCTGCTGGGCCTGGTGCTGCTGCAGAACAACGATGGAAGCCGGCGGGAGCTGGTGGGCGAAGACGTGGTGGCGGCCTGCTCGCTGAACGGTGGGCAACAGGTGGCGCGTCCAGAGGATTGCTCGGCAGCGATGGAGAGGTCCAAGGTAACGCCCGATGCGCAACGAAAAGTGCTGGCCGGGGGGCCTGATTCAGAACTGCATACGTACAACCAGGTGCTGCCGCTGATGATGGTGCGCTATCTCGGGCCGGGGCTGCTGGGGCTGGGAATTACGGCGCTGATCGCCGGGTTCATGAGCGGCATGGCGGGGAATGTGAGCGCGTTCTCGACCGTCTGGACGTATGACATCTACAGACCGATGATCAATAAGACGGCGAGCGACAGCCACTATGTGATGGTGGGGCGGCTCTCGATCGTGGTCGGCGTGATAGTTTCGATTGGCGCTGCGTACCTGGTGCAGCAGTTCCACGGCATCATGGACTACGTGCAAGCGCTGTTCAGCATCTTCGTCGCGCCCTTGCTGGCCGCGATTCTGTGGGGCATGTTCTGGAAACGAGCCACGGCGCTGGCAGGGTTCCTGGGCTTGTTCCTGGGCATCCTTTTTTCGGGAGGCCTGTTCGTCTGGATCAAGCTGAATCCTGCCAATCTGGCGATTGTGGCACTGTCGGACGCCGCCAAGCCGATGGCCGAAAATGTCTTTCGCGCGCTATGGGCGTTCCTGTTTGCTTCAGTGATTATCGTGCTGGTGAGCATGGTGACGAAACCCAAGCCGGTGGAGGAATTGAGCGGGCTGAACTATGGCGCCACCGTACTGCCCAAGGAAGAAGCGGTGCCGTTCTATCAACGCGAGTGGATGTGGGCGACCATCGTGGTGGTGATCTTTGCGGTGCTGAACATTATGTTCTGGTAGAGAGAGACAGGGATCAGGGTTTAGTTATGCGCGACAACCGAGACTGACATCTGAAGACTCAAGGAAGGGGTTTCAAGATTATGCACGGGTCGGGGATTCCCATCTGGTTCTTTATCGGACTGCTGCTGGTGATTTACGGAGTGATGATCGTGGGCTATGGGATATATGAGTTAGCCAGCAGAACCCTTGCCAACGTGCAACTGGCCAACCTGCATACTCCGCTGTGGTGGGGCGGGCTGCTGCTGCTGCTGGGGATTGTTTATTGCGTGAAGTTCCGGCCGGGCAGGGGCGCGAAGTAGACCGCGCGCCGCTCAGGATGACAACCGGGCACTATTTGTGCAGGGCTCAGTTACCCCTGCGGGAACCAGGTTCAAGACAACAGGCATGCGGAGAACAGCGATGCCTGAAGGAGCATGAAAAATGGCGGCACAACGAAAGATGACATTCGGGATCGTGGTAGGCAACCGCGGATTTTTCCCCGATCATTTGGCCAAAACGGGACGGGAAGAGATCATTCAGGTTCTGGAGTCCGCGGGCGCGAGGGCGATCGTTCTCGGACCGGAAGATTCGAAGTACGGGGCAGTGGAGACGTATGCGGAATCGCAGCGTTGCGCCGAACTGTTCAAAAAACACGCCGATGAGATTGACGGCATCATTGTGACGCTGCCCAACTTCGGCGAAGAGCGCGGCATCGTGGACGCGATTCGTTTGTCGGGACTGCAGGTTCCGGTGCTGGTGCAGGCCACGCCGGACCGGTCAGAAAACATGACGATCGCCGTGCGCCGCGACAGCTTCTGCGGAAAGATGAGCTGCTGCAACAACATGATGCAGTACGGCATCAAGTACTCGCTGACCACGCTGCACACCGAGGCGGTGCAGTCGCCGGAGTTCAAGGCGGATCTGGAGTGGTTCTCGGCGGTGTGCCGGATTGTGAAGGGGCTGAAGAACCTGAAGATCGGGGCGATCGGCGCGCGGCCGGCGGCGTTCAACACGGTTCGCTACTCGGAGCGCATCCTCGAGACGAGCGGGATCTCGATTGACACCATCGACCTGTCGGAGATCTTCGGGCGCATTCACCGCATGGCCGACAACGACCACGCGGCAGAGGCCAAGCTGGCGGCGATCAAGGGATACGTGACCACGGCGGGGATTCCCGATGCGGCGCTGATGAAGATGGCCAAGCTGGGCGCGGTGATCGACGGCTGGATGAAGCAGACCAACTGCACCATCAGCGCGGTGCAGTGCTGGACGTCGATGGAGGAGTTCTTCGGCGTGGTGCCGTGCACGGTGATGAGCATGATGTCGAACAACCTGATTCCGTCGGCGTGCGAAGTGGACGTGCCCGGCGTGCTGAGCATGTACATGCTGGCGCTGGCGAGCGGGACGCCCTCGGCGCTGCTGGACTGGAACAACAACTACGGCAGCGACCCCAACAAGTGCGTGTGCTTCCATTGCTCCAACCTGCCCAAGCACTTCTTCAAGGAAGTGAAGATGGATTTCCAGGAGATCATCGCCGGCACGGTGGGCAAGGAGAACGCGTTCGGCACGTGCGTGGGCAAGGTGAAGGCGGGCGCGATGAGCTACGCACGCTACTCCACCGACGATCGCCGCGGCATCATTCGCGGCTACACGGGGCCGGGGCGCTTTACGGATGATCCGCTGGTGACGTTCGGCGGCGCGGGCGTGGCGGAGATTCCGCAGTTGCAGAAACTGTTGAAGTATATCTGCACCCAAGGCTTCGAACATCACGTGGCGGCCAATTTCAGCGAAGTGTCGAAAGCGATCCACGAGGCCGCCGTTCGGTACCTGGGATGGGAGAGCCACTACCATCCGGAGTTGGAAGACTAACGACAGGGGTCAGGGATCAGGGATCAGGGGTCAGGGGTCGGACGTTGAGCAGGGAGCGCCGGTTCTGATCCCTGAATTCCTTTTTGGGGGAAGAAGATGCAAGTGGAGACGAAGAGAATCGGCAAGGGACTGGTGGTCAACGGGGAGACCATCGTGAGCGAAGCCGCTTGGAATGCGGAGCTCGAAGCCAAGCACGAGAAGGTGGTCGAGTGGCTGCAGGCAAACAACCTGGAAGGCGTGCTCATCCGGCGGCATGAGAACATTGCGTGGCTCACCGGCGGGGCGGTCGAGGTTCGCGTGCTGACGCCCGGCGAGACGGGTGTCGCTTCGCTGCTGGTGACGGCCAAGGGCAAACGCTACTACTTCACCACGGAAAACGAGGCCCCGCGCCTGCACGATGAAGAATTCGGCGCGCTCGATTTCGAGCCGGTGCTGTTTCCGTGGTACGCGGACAATACGTTTGAGACGGCGCAGAAGCTGGCGGGCGTGGAGATTGGTTCGGACACGCCTGGGCCGGGGCTCATCCCGGTGAACCTGTATCCGTTGCGCGCATCGTTGAGCGAGCCCGAGATTGCGCGCTATCGCTGGCTGGGCGCGGAAACCGCGGCGGCGACGGTCGAATCGCTGCACCAGGTTGAGCCGGGCCTGTGCGAGTACGATCTCGAGGCAATGACGGCGGCAAATCTGTTGCGGCGTGGCATCCTGCCGTCGGTGTATCTGTTCGCGGTGGACGATCGCATCTTCAAGTACAAGCACGCGGCGGCGCGCGGCAAGCGGCTGAAGAACTACGCCATGCTGAACCTTTGCTCGCGCAAGTGGGGCCTGGCGATTTCGATTACGCGGTTTGTGCACTTCGGAGAATTGCCGGCGGAACTGGGGGCGCGATTCAAAGCGGCCGCACAGGTGAACGCGGCCTTGCTGGATGCGACGCGCGTGGGCGCGACTTCGGCGCAGTTGTTTCGCGTGGCGCAGGATGCATATGCCGCCGAAGGATTCCCGGGCGAAGAGCAGTTTCATCACCAGGGCGGCGCGACCGGATACGGCGAGCGCGAGTGGGTGGCCACACCGGATGGCACACAGACCGTGGTGAATCACCAGGCATTTGCGTGGAATCCGAGCATTCGCGGCGGCAAGGCGGAAGATACGGTCATACTGCGCGACGACCAGATCGAGTGGCTGACAGCGACGCCGGAGTTGCCGGTGATCGAAGCCGGCGTGAACGGGAAGGTGTATCCGGCGGCGGGGGTGCTGGTGAAGTAGACGAGGGACTAAGGACCAGGGATCGGAGAATCCGAGTAGTACCCGGTGCGGTGACGAAGATTAAGCATTTCCGAAGCGCGTGCCGGAACACTTACCTCGATGCGATGGAAATTTGTGCCCGGTTCCTGAAGGTGTGGGTAATATCCGAGCAGATATTGCGTACGCAGGTCATCACTCACCTGTGCAAATGCTCGATCTAAACCACTCGCATTCACGTAGAAACTTTTACCGCCCGTTTGCTCGGCTAGCGTGATTAACGCATGCTCACCGCGCAAGTCGCGTCCCGCGCTGGCTTCGATAGGCACGTCTATGAGGGAATAGATCATTACTTCGTTACGAAGTGCCCGCTCTAAAGCCTGATCGAAAGTGGCGCCCTTGACCGTGTCATCGCCGTCGGACACAAGAATCAGGACCTTGCGTCCTTGTCTTCCCGCGAGACGTTCGGAGCCAAGTGAGATCGTGTCGTAAAACGCCGTGCCTCCTCCCTGGTGTAAATGACGGAGCCCCTGATCAATTTGTTCTGCGTGGTTCGTGAACGGTACTAATTCCCACACCCAGGAAGCGAATTCAAATAGACTCATGCGGTCCTGAGGGCGCAGGATGGCTTGCGTAAACCGGCGCGCTGCACGCTCCTCGAGCGTTCTGTTGATGGACACACTGTCGCTTGTATCGATGGCAAGAATCAAATTCAACGGACGTTCCGACTGGCGCTCGAAGACCGCGATTCGTTGAGGCCGTCCGTCCTCTTGAAGGGAAAAGTCGTCGCGCACCAGTCCGCCCACGATGGCGCCGTTCCGATCCGTAACGCTTACCCCGACATTCACCAACTGGACCTGCAAGCTAAAGTCTTGCGCTGCCAGGCGGGCGGCGAAACCCAGCGTTAACGCCAGAAGAGGAAGTCTGGGATGAAATTGCCGATGCAGGGCTAGCTTGCAAATCATCGTCTCCTCCAGCGCGAGCCCGACTTCGTTGCGAGATGGCTCACTCTAGAGACGGGGAGGACTGGAAAATGGGACCAACCGGAATCAGATCAATGCGGATCGGGAGATGGCGGGCTCGGTCCCCTGTTCCCTGGTTCCCTTGTTCCCTGCATTTACGGGTTCGAGCGTGAGCTTGGCGGTGAGCACCACCAGGGCGGCCCAGAGCACATCGGCGCCAAGCAGGTGCACGACTTGGAGCCACACGGGCGCGAGCAAAACCACATCGAGAACACCCAGCAGGTATTGCACGGCGAGCAGGATCAGGACCAGCGCGGACAGCTTTCGATGGTCCCCGTGTTCGGAACGGCGCGAGGCGCGCACCAACAGCCAGATCAGGAAAACGCAGGCAAGGAAGGCGATGGTGGGATGGGTCCAGCGCCAGCGCAGCAGCCAGCCGCTGGTGGCGGAGAAATCCTGGGCCAGGGCGGCGCTGATGGAACTGGCGGGAAAGAGCGTGTCGCCGAGCGCGGCCAGCGAACCGGTGACTCCGACAATGAGCACCGTAACGATGACGGCCATGGCTCCTGCCGGAGCGATGATGCGGATGGTGGCGCGCGTGTAGCCGTGCGGCCGGCTGAGAAAATGCGCCGCCAGCGTGAGTGCGGCGAGAAGCAGGAGCGTGTTGGTGAGGTGAAGGGCCAGATAAGGCGCGCGCAGCGGCGACTGGCTCTGCGCGGTGAGTCCCAGCTTGACCAGCAGCGCCCCGAGAACCGCCTCGATGAGCGTAAAGATTACGGCCGCAATGGATGCGGCGCGCGCCAGATGGCCGCGGACGGTGCCGGCAAATGTCCAGATGAGCAGGCCCACGGCGGAGAAGAACGAAATGCCGCTGGTGAGGCGGTGGGTGAACTCGATGATGGTGTCCACGCGCGGAGAGTGCTGGATGACGGTGCCGTTGCACAAGGGCCAGTGATCTCCGCAGCCCGCGCCCGAGCCGGTGGCGCGCACCAATGCTCCCCACAAAATTACCGCAATGAAGTACGCCAGAACCGCCCAGGCAAACCGGCGCAGAGCCGCCGAAGGGAGCTTGTGCGTGCCCACGGGAGCGGCTGTTGAAGGCATGGGGGACTCCGAAAGCGTAGTTTTCAGTGTAGAACAAGGCGGAGTCGTCGCTACTCGCAGCCCACGGCCGAAGAACTCTCCGGCGGGCCGGGCGCGGCATCGCAAATTCAGCGCGCCATCGCGGAGATCCAGTTCTGACGCGGAAGGACCTGCTTTTGCCCGTTACCGGATGGGAGCTCCAAAAGCAGGAAAAAGCCGGCGATGCGAAACCTTTTTGCGAAACGAACCGCAAGGTTTGTGTGTGGAGTTTAAGGGGAAAGGCATGAAGCGGCGGCTCATGGTGAACGGAATCGGGGTGGCGGCCCTGGCGCTGGGGATCTGGCTGGTGGTGGGCTGGGTAGAGCGGCGGGGTCGGAACGATTATTCGGGCACTCTCGAGACGCGGGAGATCCAGATCGGCTCGAAGGTGGGCGGACGCGTCACCGAAGTAGGCGTGGAAGAAGGCCAGGTGGTGAAGGTTGGAACCACGCTGGTGCGATTCGAGTGCGACGAGCTAGAGGCGCAGCGATCCCAGGCCGAGGCCGTACGCGAACAGGCGCAGGCGGACCTGGACCGGATGGTGCGCGGCAACCGGCCGGAGGAGATCGAACAGGCGGCCGCCACCGCGCGGGCGATGGAAGCGGCGTATGAGAGCGCGCGCAACGGGCCGCGGCGGCAGGAGATCGACCAGGCGCAGGCGGATTATCAGGCGGCAACCGCGGACGCGGCCAATGCGGAGACGTTCTACAAGCGGATGGAGAAGCTTGCGGCGACGGATACGATTTCGCGGCAGCAGTTCGACGATGCGCGCGACAAGCGGGATGCGGCGGCCCAGCGGGCGGAGTCGGCTCGGCAGCGGCTGGAGTTATTGCAGGCGGGCACGCGTCCGGAAGACGTGCATGCGGCGGAGGCGAAGTACAAGCAGGCTGAGGCGGCGGCGGTGCTGGCGCGGAGGGGGTTTCGGCGGGAGGATATCGAGGCGGCGCGCGGCCGGCTGGCGGAGGCGCAGGGCAAGGTGGCGGAGCTGGTTGCGCGGCTGCGAGAGGCGGAGTTGAAGGCACCGTCGGATGCGGTGGTGGAGACGGTGAGCGTGCGGCCGGGAAACCTGGTGCCCCCGGGACAGATCGTGATGACCATGCTGGAGGCGTCGCAGTTGTGGGTAAAGGTGTATGTACCGGAAACGGAACTGGCGCATGTGCAAGTAGGTCAGCGGGCGACGGTGGAGGTGGACAGCTTCAGCGGGCGGGCGTTCGAGGGACGCGTGGGGCAGGTAGCGTCGGAAGCGGAGTTTCTGCCGCGCAACGTGCAGACGCGCAGCGACCGCGAGCACCAGGTGTTCGGCGTGAAGGTTTTTGTCGATAACCCCGGGCAGGTGCTGAAGTCGGGGATGTCGGCCGAGGTGCACCTGGAATGAGCGCAGTCATCGAGGCCGATCATCTGACCATCCGCTTCGGCTCCTTCACGGCGGTGAATGAGGTGAGCTTCGAAGTGGGTAAGGGGGAGCTGTTTGGTTTTCTGGGGCCGAACGGGTCGGGAAAGACGACCATCATCAAAGCGCTCTGCGGACTGCTGCGGCCCACCGAAGGGACGGGGCGCATTTTGGGCATGGATATTCGCAAGGATGCCGCCGAGATCCGGCGTCGCGTGGGATACATGTCGCAGAAGTTCGGGCTATATGAGGACCTGACGGTGGCGGAGAATCTTTCGTTCTACGCGGGGGTGTACGGGCTGGACGGAAGACGCGCAGAGGAGCGCACGCGGGAGGTGCAGGCACTGACGGGGATCGAGCCGTACATGAAGCGGCGCGCGGGCCAGCTTTCGGGAGGATGGAAGCAGCGGCTGGCGCTGGCCTGTGCGATCATTCACTCGCCGGAGGTGATGTTTCTGGATGAGCCTACGGCGGGCATCGATCCTGTGGCCCGAAGGGCGCTGTGGGATTTGCTGTTTCAGTTGTCGGGGCGGGGCGTGACGTTTTTCGTGACTACGCACTACATGGACGAGGCGGAGCGCTGCGGACGCGTGGGCTACATCTACATGTCGAGGCTGATCGCGATCGGCACCGTGGCGGAGTTGCAGCGGCTGCCGGACGCGAATCCACCGGGGACTTCGCGGGTGATGATCGCTACCCGGAATCCGTCGGAGGCGCTGGAGGGGATACGCAAGCTGCCGGGGGTACGGGAGGCGACGATTTTCGGGCACTCGATTCATGCGCTGGCGGAGACCGACCGGGTACCGCTGATCCGCGAGAAGATGCCGGGGGCGAAGGTGGAGACGATTGAGCCGTCGCTTGAGGATGTGTTTGTCACGCTGACCTACCGGATCATGGAGAATTCGCGATGAACGGGGCGCAGGCGAGTTCGTGGTCTCCCACCTTGGCGGACGAAAAACAAAGACATCCGCGAAGGTGGTTCAGCCAGGGGTTGTTTTACGGTCTGGTGCCGGTGTGCAGGAAGGAATTTCTGCACGTGACGCGGGATCCGGGTACGCTGTTTTTCGCGCTTCTGATTCCCATGCTGCAGCTGTTCCTGTTCGGGTTTGCGGTGGATACGAATGTGCGGCAGATTGCGACGGTGGTGCTGGACGAGTCGCACACGCAGGAGAGCCGCCAGCTGCTGGAGCGGTTTGCCGGATCGGATGTGTTTGATCTTCGATTCTACGCAGGGTCTCCGTCGGAAATGTATGAAAAAATTCGCGGGGGCGGGGCGCGCGCGGGGATCCGGATTCCATACGACTACGCGCGGCGGTTGCAGGACGGGACCGCGGCCACGGTGCTGGTCCTGGTGGACGGATCGGATTCGACGGTGGCCGGGCAGGCGGTGAGCACGTCAACGGGCGTGGCGCTGAAGGAGTCGCTGGCGCGGGTGCTGCCCACGGGGGCCATGCCGATCGAAGTGCGGCCCTCCGTTTTATACAACCCGGCGACCCGCTCGGCGAACTTCTTTGTGCCGGGGCTGATCGCGATCCTGCTGCAGATCATGATTATTCTGCTGATCGCGCTGAGCATGGTGCGCGAACGCGAGCGCGGCACCCTCGAGCAGCTGACGATGACCCCGGTGGCGCCGCTGGGCCTGATGCTGGGCAAGATGATTCCCTACGGGGTGCTGGCGTTCGGCGAATTATGCGCGATTCTGACGGTGATGGTGGTCGTATTCCAGGTGCCCATTCACGGGAGCTTTCTTCTTTTGCTGCTGCTTTCGCTGCCGTTCCTGCTCACCGTGCTGGGACTGGGGCTGGTGATCTCGACGCGCGCGCGGACACAGGCGGAGGCGTTTCAACTGGCCATGGGCACGGTGCTGCCTTCGGTGTTTCTGTCGGGCTATATCTTTCTCATCGAGAACATGCCGCTGTTCTTTCGCGGCGTCGCGCGGGTGATCCCCGCGACCTACTATATCCAGATCCTCAGAGGAATCATCCTGCGCGGGGCGGGCATCGGAGAATTATGGGTGCAGGCCCTGGTACTGACGGTTATGGGTTGCGCGATGATCCTGCTGGCGGCGCGAATCTTTGTGAAGCAGGGTGCGGCGTAGGCTCCCAGGTCTTAACATCGGGGACGTGGGGCACCCAGTGAAGGTGATATGAAGGTTCAAATCAAGCGAGTGTACGAAGAGCCGAAAGAATCGGATGGGACGCGGATCCTCGTCGACCGGCTGTGGCCGCGCGGGTTGACCAAGGAGAAGGCCAAGGTCGATTTGTGGCTCAAGGAGGTTGCGCCGAGCAACGAGTTGCGCAAGTGGTTCGGGCATGACCCGAAGAAGTGGACGGATTTCCAGGCGCGGTATAAAGAGGAACTGAAGTCGCATGCGGAGCAGTTGACGCAAGTGAAGGAGGAAGCGGCCAAACACACCGTCACGTTGCTTTATGGCGCTCACGACGAGGAGCACAACCAGGCGGTCGTGCTGGAGAAGGTGCTGCGGGGAAAGTGAGATCATCCCAGGTCTCAAAATCGAGAACTGGGGCACCCGGCGTAAAGAACAACCGCAGTCTGGTATGGAGCGTTTCCCGCACCCGAAACAATGAAAATGCGACTGCGGATCCTTCGCCACGCTCAGGATGACAGTGCCAGGGGTGGGCAAGAGTTATTTTCAGGGCATATCCTTCGCTACGCTCAGGATGACAACGTCTGGTGAAGGTGTGCGCATTACTCCGCGCGGAGGGTGATGGAGGGGTCGACGCGCGAGGCTCGCCACGCGGGAGTGGCGCAGGCGATGGCGGCGACCACCGCGAGAAGTGCAAGGACGCTGGTGTAGGTGAGGGGGTCGAGGCGGGAGACGCCGAACAGAAGGGTGCTGAGACCCTGGCTGGCGGCCGCGGCGCCGGCCAGGCCAATCGCCACGCCCAGCGCCGTGAGCAACAGGCCCTCGCGGAGGACAAGGGTGAGAATGTCGCCTCGCGAGGCGCCCAATGCAGCGCGCACGCCGATTTCGCGCATGCGCTCGTTCACGCTGCCGGAGAGCACGCCGTAAATGCCGATCGCCGCCAGGACCAGAGCGACACTGCCAAAGACCGCAAAGAGAATCAGAACAAAACGGCGTTCGGCTTCGGAGGTCTCGACCAGGCGCTGCATGGTGACTACCCGCACGATGGGCTGATTGCGATCGACGGACCGGATGGCATTCTTAATCGCGCCGGCGAGCAAGGCGGGATCGCCGGAAGCGCGCACCACGAAGGATAGAGACTCGTCGGCGAACCATGTCTGGCGGGTGTCGAGGTAAACGGCGTCCGGATCATTCATGGCCAGCGAAGTCTGCTTCACATCGGCGACCACACCGACCACCGTGTACCACGGCCGATTCGGGGGGCCGACATGGAGGCGCTTGCCCATCGGATCCTCACCGGGAAACTCGCTGCGGGCCAGGCTTTCACTGATCAGTGCAGCGTAGGGTGCCGTTTCCGAGTCGCGTTCATCGAGATACCGTCCGCTGCGCAACGCGATGCCCATGGCCTCGCAATATTGCGGGCTGACGGCATAGCGAAACACATTGCGGCCTCCATCGGGGCCGTCTTTCTCGAACCGCGCGCCGTACATGCCCATGACGGACTGATCGTCGCTGAGGACAAGAAAACTGGTGAAGCCCGCAACTCTCACCCCGGGAACCTGGCGCACGGCTGCGAGCGCGTGTTCAAAAAAGCGGCGCCGCGCGGCATCGCCTACGCCCGGCGCAGCAGCGAAGTCATCGAATTGATGGCCCGACGACTGGACCTGGAGCGTGAGCAGGTGATCGGGAGTGAATCCCGGATCGACGGCCAGAAGACGCTTCATGCTGTGGAGCAGCAGGCCGGTGCCGACGAGCAGAACCAGGGCCAGCGCGACCTCGGTGACGACCAGCGCGCGGCGGGTGATGCCCTGGCGGGCGGCGCTGCGGCGCGAACTGCGATGGAGGCCGTCCTGCAAGTCGGACCGGGAAAGCTGGATGGCAGGCACCAGCCCCGTGAGCAGGCCGATCGTGGTGGTAATGCCGAGCGCAAAAGCGAAAGCAGCCGGATCGAGCGCCATGGCGCTGATGCGCGGCAGCCCCGGCGGGCTGAGCATGATCAACGCGCGCACTCCGGCAAAGGCAACGCCCATGGCGAGCAAACCGCCCAGCGCGGCAGTCGCAAGACTTTCTGTCACCAGTTGCCGCAGGACGCGGCGACGCGATGCTCCGAGCGCAGTGCGCACCGCAAACTCGCCGCACCGCTGAGCGCTGCGGGCGAGCAGCAGGTTCACCACGTTCACACAGGCAATGCTCAACAGCAGGATCACGGCGCCGGCGACGGCCAGCAAGGCGGGCTTGACGGTGTGGGCGATGTCGTCCTGCAGCGAATCGATGATAAGGCCATGGCTGAGCGATGCCCAGCGCGGGCGGGGAAACTCGGGCCAGGGCGTGCGCGCGATTTGCGCAAGCTCGGTCACCGCCTGTTCCTTGCCGACGCCGGAATTCAGGCGCCCCGCGATGTGGAGATGCAGTCCCCATGCCCACGCCCATGTGGCCACATTCGGGGCCAGCGTCGCGGCGTCATACCGGTCGGTTTTCCAGATTTCAGCGGAAGGCGAGAGGACGTTTTCGAACCCCGCCGGCATGATGCCGATGACGGTGTAATTGTCGTCATCGAGTTTGATCGCGCGACCGATGATGCCGGGGTCGCGACGGAACATTCGTTGCCACAAGCGATCGCTGAGAATGACAATCCTGGGCGCCCGCGACCCCTCTTCGGATGGCAAAAAATCGCGCCCGAATTTTGGAGCAACGCCCAGAACGCGGAAGAAACTGGAGCTGACACTTTGGCCCTCGAGGCGTTCGGGAAAGCTGTCGCCGGTCATGGTGGGCTGCCACGGCTCAAACACCGTCATCGCCTCAAAGGAGCGGCTGCGATGGGCAAGCTCGTAAAAGGTGCCGAAGGAGAGCTCGCTGCGCGCGCCCTGGTAGGTATCCCAGATCATCAGGATGCGGCCCGGATGCGGATAGGGCAGGGGTGAAAAGAGAATGGGATTGACAACGCTGAAGATGGCGGTGCTGGCGCCAATGCCGAGTGCCAGCGTGACCACCATGACGATGGCGAACCCGCGGCGGCTGCGCAGTTGGCGCAACGCATAGCGCAGATCGAAGAGGACGGCCCGCGCGGCGTTTTCCCAGCCGTAAGAACGCACCTGTTCGTGAACCTGTGCGAGGTTGCCGAGTTCGAGTTGGGCGGTGCGCCGGGCCTCGTCGAGGGAGAGACCGCGGTCCATGGCGGCAACGGTGGCGTCTTCGAGATACTGGCGAACTTCAGCGCCGATCTCGTCGCTGGTT
>Ga0207051_1073_pt1 | contig 15692 bp, 16 predicted proteins | sample Alteio_BWMinCont_61_FD_153292 | JGI IMG/M metagenome (GOLD analysis project Ga0207051, IMG submission 153292) | Enriched cells from forest soil in Barre Woods Harvard Forest LTER site, Petersham, Massachusetts, United States -... | ecosystem: Environmental > Terrestrial > Soil > Temperate forest >...
CAAGATTCTATATCTCATTTTAGGTATTTGGGCTTTTATTTCAGGTGTTTTATTTTTTAAAGATTGGTGTTTATTAAACCGTGAACTGCCGCCGAATCCGGCTGATAATACCATAAAGCCATTCACGCTCAAAACTTTCTTGGCAGTACGTCTGGCAACGGTTATCCTTGCACTGCTTTTAAGTGCCTTAGCCACTCTTTGGCCCATCAATAATTATATTATGCTTTTGGGCAATGAAACATTATTGAAAGGCCAGTGGCAAGCGGTGATGCCGCTGTTGGCGGGATATGTTTTGACAAGCATGTGGCCGCTTTTGTTTGTCTGGGTATTATTAAGCAGTAAAAATTTGCGGCCGTCGTTGTTAAAAATCTTGTGTGCCGCTATTTTTTTCACGGCATCATCGTGCATGATTTTTATATTTAAATGAAAAGTCAATGTCACCCCCGAATGTTTTTGGTCGTATTGACCGACACTCACAGTTGTTCGTCGGGGGTCCAGACATGGCGGAAATGACAATGAATATGAATTTAGTCGTAGTCGGCGCCCAATGGGGCGATGAAGGCAAAGGAAAACTGATCGATATCCTCTCCGAAAGAGTGGACATCACCGTGCGTTATCAGGGGGGGAATAATGCCGGCCATACCGTTATCGTTGGAGATAAGGAATATGTTTTTCATTTAATTCCTTCAGCCATATTGCGCCCAAAAAAAATCTGTGTAATCGCCAACGGGGTGGTCATTGACCCCAAGGCCTTATTGGAAGAAATTGATAGTTTAAAAAAACGCGGCCTGCCGATGAAGGCAGCACAACTTAAAATTTCTTCCAACGCCCATGTGGTCATGCCGTATCATAGGGTGATGGACCAGTTACGTGAAGGTAAACGCTCGCAGAAAATCGGCACCACAGGGCGCGGCATAGGCCCTTGTTATTCCGATAAAGTCGGGCGTATGGGTATTCGTATCATTGACCTTTTAAACCCCAGGGTGCTCAAGGCCAAGCTGGCGGACAATTTAAACGAGAAAAATGATATCTTTGTCAAAGTCTACGGATTTAAGAATTATGATTTCAGTGAAATTTATAAAGAGTATTTGAATTTCGGCCGGCGGCTGAAACCTTATATTTGCGATACAGCCCTTTTCTTAAACCAGGCCATCAAAGCCCGAAAAAAAATCCTGTTTGAGGGTGCCCAAGGGACATTTTTAGATATTGATTTTGGCACCTATCCGTTTGTGACTTCGTCTAATGCCACTACCGGTGGTGTTTGCTCCGGTACAGGAGTGCCTCCCACCAAGATCGGGCAGGTGGTGGCCTGCCTTAAGGCCTACACCACACGGGTAGGGGAAGGACCTTTCCCGACTGAATTTGATAAAGCCATGGATGAACGTATCCGCAGCAAAGGCCATGAATTTGGCGCCACGACAGGCAGACCCCGTCGTTGCGGATGGTTTGATGCGGTATTAGCACGCTATGCCGTGACCATTAACGGTGCCACGCAACTTGCGATCATGAAACTTGATGTATTGGATGAACTTGAAGAGATAAAGATCGCCACGGCCTATAAATATAAAGGAAATCTTTATAAAGATTATTCCCACGATTTAGACGTATTGTCCCATGCCAAGCCTGTTTATGAAAAATGGCCCGGCTGGAAGTCCTCCACACGAGAGATACGCCAATATAAGAAACTGCCGCTTGCCGCCCGTCGTTATATCGAACGCCTGCAGGGATTATTAGGCGTCCCGATCAAGTATATTTCGGTGGGCTCCAAACGGAACGAAATCATCGTCCGTTAAGACGCTCAATTTGCCAACCCACTAATTATATGTTATCCTTTCCGAGGTAGCGCTTTCCCATTTTAAATAGAGGAGTTAAATGCCTTTTCGACGCTTTATATCCTTTTGGATTGTAGCCAGCTTTTTGCTTACAACTTTAGACCCTCTGCCTAAAGCTCATGCCGATTCCCTTTCAGCTTTGCCTGCACCCGGAACCATGGTCAATTTAAGCCCTGCTTATGAGCCGGTGATCATCAAAGGCCTGACTGTTCACAAAGACAATCCTTTCCTTTTTGATTTTATCGTAGACATTGGCCAGGACAGAATGTCCGGTGAAACACTTAAAAAAGAAGGCGAAAAGCTCATCAAGTATTTTTTAGCCAGCCTTGCCATTCCTGACAAAGATGTCTGGGTCAACCTGTCCCCGTATGAAAAAAACAGAATGATACCTGAAGCCTTAGGCCAAACTGATATGGGGCGTGATCTTTTAGAACAGGACTATATTTTAAAACAAATCACCGCATCACTGATTTATCCTGAAAAACAATTAGGCAAGACTTTTTGGGACAAAGTTTATGCTAAAGCCCAACAAATGTATGGGACAACTCAGGTGCCGGTCAATACCTTTAATAAAGTATGGATCATGGCTGACCGTGCCGAAGTATTCGAACACAATCAAACCGCCTTTGTCGTCGACAGCCACCTCAAAGTCATGCTGGAAGAAGATTACCTGGCATTACAAAGACATTCTACCATCCCTACTTCTTCTACTGTCATTTCCTCTTCTTCATCTGTCATTCCGGCGAAAGCCGGAATCCACTCATTGGGTTCCCAAATTATACGCCAAATCATCCTTCCCCAACTCGAACGTGAAGTCAACACCGGCAAAAACTTCGCCAATCTGCGCCAGATTTTTAATTCCCTTATTTTAGCCGGGTGGTATAAAAATAACCTCAAACAAACCCTACTTAACCAGGTTTACACAAACAAGGAAAAAATCAGAGGCATAGACCTCAAGGACCCAACGATCAAGGAACAAATTTACCAACGTTATCTTCAAGCCTACAAAAAAGGCGTATTTAATTTTATAAGGGAAGAGGGTACAACTCCCCGGAAATATTTTTCCGGTGGGGTGGATGCGACCAAAGCTGAACATCCGGACAGGGCGAGCCTTGCCGTGGCCCTGCCATTTTTCCATGCACAATCTCCTGAAAGGTTAAGAGAGATGGATGCAGCGATGGCGGAGAAACCGGTGGATGCGGCCATGAACATGACATTGGAAGAATTGCCGGAGAAGGTCAAAACATTTTTATTACAAAGCGCCGATTTTTCTGACAGGGAGCAATATAAAATCTTTATGGAAGGATTCCCGCGATTACAAATGACAGGAGAGGTGTTTTATCAAGGACGCAATGCAAAGGTAAAGGAAATGATGTTGGCACTGGCTTTTTTCCTGCAACGGGAATTTGATGCAAATATCGAGATGGCAAAGATGGCAAGGGAGTTGAGATGATTCTTGACCCTGCCATGATTGAGCTCGTCAGGCGAGAGGGCATTGACAGCCTTTCACCGGTTATTTACAGGATAACACCAATCACGAACATTTGGTCATTGGTGGGACTTCAAGCACCTATGAATAGATAATCCTTGTTCAAGTATGTATTTTGCGGTATACTTTTAGTGAATACTTTACAAGGGAGGACAAATGGTTCATTTAAATATTACTTTTCCAGAAGATTTAAAACGAAAGCTAGACTACGAAATTAAACGTGAGAAGACCAAACGCAGCACATTCATCCAACGGGCTGTACGTTTTTATCTTGGCGTAAAGACTAAAAAGGAAAAAAACGCCCTTCTTAAAGAAGGGTATCTTGATCTTGCCATGGCGGAGGAATCACGGGTCATTATGGAAGACTTTAAATATGTGGACGCGGAAAGTGTAAAATTTATTGATGATTAAACGCGGTGATATTTTTTGGATTGATCTTGATCCGGTCATAGGTTCTGAGCAAGCGGGACGCAGGCCTGTTTTAATTATCCAGAATGACATAGGCAATGCAGTAGCCCCAACAGTCATCGCAGCACCATTAACAGCAAAATCCTTTATTAAAGAATATCCTTTTAATGTTTTGCTTCCAAAAGGAACAGCGGGTTTAAAATCAGAATCAACGGTTTTATTGTCCCAAATCCGCGTTTTTGATAAATCCCGCCTCGAACAGAGAATAGGCCGTTTGCCAACGACCTATATGATTAAGGTTGATGAAGCCATTAAAAACAGCCTAGCCTTATCATAAACTCTACTTGACTTTCATAAATGCCTGTGATAATTTGAGTTCTACTGCAAATACCTTTTCTAATATGTATGAGTATAAATAGGAGGATTGTAATGCGTTCTAATAAAGCAGTCATATTGAATATTTCTCTGGTCCTGGCGCTTGCTTTGGGACTTTCCGGCTGTACGATTGTTCTTCAAAAAGGCCGCCGTACCGACATTGAAAAAATTTCCAAATTAAAAAATGACATGAGCGAATTAGAACGCGCCAAAGATGAGTTGGAAAAACGCCTTCAGGATGAGATCAACAATAAACAGGTTAAGGTGGAAATGCAGGACAAAGGTTTGGTCATTACCTTCGTATCAGAAGTTTTGTTTGATTCGGGAAAAGCCAAATTACGCAAGGATTCCTACGAGAAACTCGATAAAGTTGCCGGTGTTTTAAACACGACAGTTTCTGATCTGAATGTAGGTATTGAAGGCCATACGGACAATCAACCCATTAAAAGATCAGGCTGGAAATCCAATTGGGAATTATCAACAGCCCGCGCATTGTCTGTTTTGCACTATTTAAGCGATAAAAGCGTGGCTGAACCCCGTCTGGCGGCCATTGGTTATGGCGAATATAAACCGGTCGAGTCCAATGATACCAGAGAGGGCCGCCAAAAAAATCGTCGTGTTGAAATTGTCATCTTGCCAAAAACTGAAACGAAAAAATCTGATACAGCTGTGGACCAGGGAAATGATTAACCTATGAAAGACATTATTCTTGTTATAACTATTTTGCTGGCGGTAGGGTTATCGGTAATGCTGGTGCGTTTTGCCCAAAAAGCTGACAAAGCCGGAAAAAATCTGGAAGAAGAACGTTACAGCCGTATGGTGGCTGAAGAAACTTTACAGAAAAATGATGCTAAATTAACTACCTTGCAAGAATCTTTAAAAGAGGACCAGGATAAAATGTCCAAAATTGAAGATATCCTTGACCAGGAAAAAAACATAAATTCGGATTTAAAGAGGCAGTACGATGATTTAACGGCAGCTAAAACCAATTTGGAAAATAAATTACAGGCTGTGCTTCAAGAGAAAGCCGCGGCCGTGGCGGCTTTACAGGCCCAAGTTCGTCCATCCCCACCTGCTGCCGGCGCGCAACCGGCAATTCAGGCGGCACAACCAGTTACACAATCTGCCGGCGCGGGGCACTGATTTCTTAAGCATAAGGCTTTGACAAGGGGGATGTATATCCCCCTTTTTATTTGAACTCCCCCTAACCCATCTTTATAAAAAAGAGTGGGGAAACAAAATATGGACAAAGATCAACTACCCCGCCATGTAGCAATTATCATGGATGGCAATGGCCGTTGGGCCCAGGCCCGCGGGATGACCCGCACTCAGGGCCACCTGGAAGGGGTCAAGAGGGTCGAGGAAATCATTAAGGCCGCCCGTGATACGGGCATCGATTTTTTGACTATTTATGCCTTCTCAACGGAAAACTGGAGCAGGCCGCAGGATGAAGTGTCCATGATTATGCGTACGTTCATCATGGTTTTGAATCAGAAAGCCAAAGAATTAGGGGCCAATGGCGTTCGGATCAATTTTATCGGTTCGCGTCAAGGAGTGCCCGCTGAAGTTTTAAAAGCCATGGATGAAGCGGCCCGTGTAACAATGAGTAATAGAGTAATGACACTCAATATTGCTTTTAATTATGGCTCCCGAAGTGAAATCATTGATGCCATTAAATCCATCTTGGCCCAAGAGCGTACAGGAACGATAAAAATCAATGATATTAACGAGGCGCTTGTCAGTTCTCATTTATATACTAAAGGCCAGCCTGACCCTGATTTGTTGATCCGTACTTCGGGTGAAGAACGTATCAGCAATTTTTTATTGTGGCAGCTTTCTTACGCTGAATTATATTTTACTGATAAATGTTGGCCGGAATTTAACAAAGAAGAGTTTTCAAAAGCCCTGATGAGTTATGCCCAACGGGAACGCCGCTGGGGCAGGCTTGCCTCGCCGCCAAGCGGGCTAAAGGTGTCGTCATCATGACTTTGAAAAGATTTATATCATCGCTATTGATGATCACTCTAACAGCTTTGGCTGTTATTTACGATTACCTGTTTATTGTAGTGGTGGTCTTGTTGACCGCGGGCGGGCTTTATGAATTTTTTTATATGGTGCGTAAAAAAGACGTTCCGATTTATTCTTATACCGGCATTCTAATTGGTGTTTTGATCCCTATTTCTATTTTTACCCATTTTGAGCCGACTAAAAATTGGGAGCTGCTGTTCATTGTTATAGGGTTATTATTGATCTTGTTCATGCAATTTGCGCGTAAGGACAATCGCCATGCGATATTAGGTTTGTCAACGACCCTGTTTGGGGTCCTGTATGTGGCCTGGTTTTTTTCCTTTTTAGTCAAGATCCGCCTGATGCTGCCGGGTCTGGAAGGGATAAAATTAGTAGGATTTATTTTACTGGTAACTAAAAGCGCTGATATCGGGGCATTACTCATTGGCAGCAGTTTTGGCAAGCACCCGCTTTTGCCCAAGGTCAGTCCCAATAAATCTGTCGAAGGCACCCTTGGGGCGGTTTTAGTGTCAGCATGCGCGGCATTGATCTTTCGCCCATTTTTGCCGCCGACATTGAATTTACCTTTTTGGCAAATATTTTTTATGGGGGCTTTTTTCGGCGGCTTGGGCCAGCTGGGGGACCTGTCCGAATCTTTAATAAAACGCGACTGCGGAGTCAAAGATTCCGGAAAACTCCTGCCCGGAATGGGCGGGGTCCTGGATGTCATTGATAGTTTATTGTTCTCGGCACCGGCGTTTTATTTGTACATGAGCTCAACACTCACAACATTGCAATAATGAATCCTTGCCGTATAGCCATTTTAGGTTCGACCGGTTCCATAGGCCTTAATACTTTGAAGGTGGTGGATTACAATCCTCAACGCTTTCAAGTGGTTGCTTTAAGCGCTTACAACAATTTTAAACTGCTTGAACGCCAGATAAAAAAATACAGGCCTTCTCATGTGGCTGTAGGGACCGAGGGCTTGGCTTACTTTAAAAAAAGCGGAATTAAGGGAGTGAGGTTTTATCCCGCCCGGGATTGCGGCCATATTGCGTCTTTGAAAGAAGTTGATGTGCTTGTCTTAGGGATCCGTGGATCAAATGCTTTGGTCCCTTTTTTAGAAGCACTGCGGGCAGGCAAAACAGTGGCACCTGCTAATAAAGAAGCGCTGGTCATGGCTGGTGATCTGATCATGGAAGAGGCTCGCCGCCATCGAGCTCGTATTATTCCGGTAGACAGCGAACAAAGTGCCATTTTTCAATGTTTGGAAGGGCAAAAATCTATACCTAAATGTATTCATTTGACTGCTTCCGGAGGCCCTTTAAGAAAAGTCAAATCAAAAGATTTTAAGCGGCTAACCCTTAAGGATATTTTGCGTCATCCCCGTTGGAAAATGGGGCATAAAATTACCGTGGATTCGGCAACATTGATGAATAAAGGCTTTGAAGTTATTGAAGCCAAGCATTTGTTTAATTTGAAGTACAATCAAATAAAGGTGCTGGTCCATCCGGAGGCGATCATCCATTCCATGGTGGAATTTGCCGATGGCTGTCTGCTTGCTCAGTTGGGGGTAACGGACATGCGCCTGCCAATTCAATACGCTTTGACGTACCCTGAGCGTTTGCCGACGGGACTCAAAAGTCTTGATCTCGCCGGATTAGGATCGTTAAATTTTCAAAAGCCTGACCTTAACAAGTTCCCGTGCCTGGGATTGGGCTTAGAAGCGGCCCGTGTGGGTGGCAGCATGCCGGCCGTGCTCAACGCCGCGGATGAAGAAGCTGTGGAGGCTTTTTTAAAGGGAAAAATTAATTTTTTAAGTATTTATAAAGCCCTTGAAAAAGTGGTTTGCCATCATACAATAGTAAAAAATCCGTCGTTGCAGGCCATATTGCAGGCGGATGAATGGGCGCGCCAGGAGGCCCGTAAAATTATAGGAAAATTATGCCATTGATCGTTTTTATATTTATTTTGAGCCTTTTGATCGTCGTCCACGAATGGGGGCATTTCATCACTGCCCGCAAATGCGGGGTCAAGGTTGAACAGTTTGCCCTGGGCTTTGGTCCAAAATTATTTGGCTGGGTTTATGACGGTACAGAATTTTGTTTGTGCGCCATACCTTTGGGCGGTTTTGTTAAAATGGCCGGTGATGAGCGTGACAAATGTTCAGGCAGCAGTGATGAATATTTTGCTAAATCAGCAGGCAAAAGGGCCTTGATCATTTTAATGGGCCCGGTAGTGAATTTAATTTTGGCTTATGTGTGCTTTTGGTTTGTTTTTATGATCGGCTATGTGGACATGGATCTTTCTTCCCAGAAAGTCCCTCCAGTAGTGGGAGAAATTTTAGAACACTCGCCGGCCCAGCAGGCAGGATTAAAAATGGGAGACAGGATTTTAAGCATCAATGGTCAGCCCATCGAGCATTGGTCACAGCTGCAGGATTTGATATCTAATTCCACGGCTAACCGGTTGAGTCTGACCCTGGAAAGGTCAAAACACGAAATTTCTGTTAGCATCACGCCCGAAGAATCAAATCAACAGGATATATTCGGCCGCATGCACAAGAAACGGCTCATTGGTGTCAAACAAGTGCCCATTAAAGATGCTAAAGATATTGTGATAACGCGTTATGGGTTTTTTGGGTCTTTTATCAAGGCAGGTGAAGAATTAGCAAACATTACGATTAAAACATATGAAGCCCTGTATGAAATGGCGATAGGGGCCCGTTCTCCCAAAGAAGCGATGGGTATTATAGGCATGTTTTTTGTGATTAAATTCGCTTTGACCATCGGCTTTTCTTTTGTTTTGCATATTGTGGGGATTATCAGTGCTTCTTTGGCCATTTTCAACCTGTTGCCGGTCATTCCTTTGGACGGGGGCCATTTGTTTTTGATCGGCCTGGAAAAAATACGCGGTAAAGCACTGTCCTTAAAGACCGATCAATTCATTTCAAAAGCCGGATTTACCATGATTATTATGCTGGCTTTATTTGTCTTCTATTCGGATTTCGAACGTATCGGCTTGATTGACAAAATACGAGAGGTGATCCATGTCTAATTTCGAACACAATGAAATCAAGGCCCGTATCCATCATTATTTAATTTCCAAGACTAATTTTCTGCAGGTCAAAGACACCATGCAGGAAGATCAATTGCGAGCCTTTGTGGACAATGCCATTAATAAACTTTGTGAGGAAGCAAAATTAACGGTCACATTGGAAGAACGGATTTCAATCCTCCGTGAATTAGCTGCTTCCATTGTCAGCTTGGGCCAGCTGCGCCCTTTTGTTGAAGATGCCACGATCAATGAAATCATGGTCAACGGGGCCAAATCGGTATATATTCAGCGCGCCGGAAAAATTGAAAAGACCAATGTCACTTTTCCCGACAATGCTAATTTGATGCATACCATTCAAAAAATCCTGTCAGCATCTTCTACCAGCCGGCGGGTTGATGAATCTTCCCCCTATGTGGATTTTTCCATGGCAGATGGATCGCGTGTTAATATTATCCTGCCTCCTTGTTCTTTGATCGGCCCCGTCATGACTATCAGGAAATTTTCCCGTGATTTGACCACCCTTGATGTTCTCATGGAGAAAAAAACCCTTAACAAACAGATGGCGGCATTTCTGGTCGCTGCCATTAAAGCCAAATTGAATATCGTTTTTTGCGGTTCTACCGGCAGCGGAAAGACGACCTTGCTCAATGTGCTCTCCAGCCATATCCCCGAACATGAGCGTATCATTACCATTGAGGACACCTCGGAACTTCGCCTGATGCAGGACCATGTAGTTTCCCTGCAGGCCAAACCTGCTAATGTGGAAGGCAAAGGTGAGGTGAGTATCCGTGATTTATTTGTCAATTCTTTGCGTATGCGCCCGGACAGGATCATTATCGGGGAAGTACGCGGCCATGAAATCCTGGATTTAGTGCAATCCATTGCTTCGGGCCATTCCGGTTCATTGGCCATCGTGCACGCGGATTCACCTGAAGAGTGTTTTAACCGCATGGTCACCATGATGCTGATGTCCGGTATCCGTTTAAGCGGCCAGCAAATTCAAAAACAACTGGCAACCTCCATTGATTTGATTGTTTATGTAGAACTTTTTATGGATGGTATTCGCAGGATTACCCATATCACGGATTTGCAATGTGATAAACAAGAAGGCACCGGTTTGCTGAGCGATATTTTTACTTTCAGGCAGGAGCGGATTGATGAAAAGGGAGGGGTTGTGGGGGATTGGGTGATGAATAAACAGAAGCCCTCTTTTTACGAAAAGTTCGTTAAACGCAATATTCAACTGCCTGAAGGATTTTTTGTATAATGTACTGGTCTAAATATTTTATTCCGACATTAAAAGAGGTCCCGACAGGTACGGAGGCGATAAGCCACCAGTTGTCCCTGCGCGCGGGGCTGGTCAACATGTTGACTTCGGGCGTGTATTCTTATCTGCCTTTGGGTGTAAAGGTGCTGTCCCGTGTCGAGCACATTATCCGCCAGGAGATGAATGCTATCGGCTGCCATGAATTGTTGCTGCCGGCACTCCAGCCAATTGACATATGGAAAAAATCAGGCCGCGACGTCACGCTCAAAGAGGTGATGTTTACCTTTGATAATAAAAAGAACCAGCGCATGTGCCTGGGGCCGACACATGAGGAAATCATTACGGATTTAGCCAAACAATTTATCAAAAGTTACCGCCAGCTGCCGGTCACCTTGTATCAAATACAGACCAAATTCCGCGACGAGATCCGCACCCGTTTCGGCATTGTCCGAGCCTGTGAATTTATCATGAAAGACGCCTATAGCTTTGACCGTGATGACAAGGGCCTCAAAAAGAATTATGATTTACAACTCTTGGCCTATACTAAAATTTTTAAACGCTGCGGCCTGGATGCGATGGTGGTCACCGCTGACAGCGGGGCCATGGGCGGGAGTATTTCGCATGAATTTTTGGTAGCTGCCCCTATCGGCGAAGGCGCCGTATGGGTCAATAAAAATGACGGTAAGGCCGTCAAAGATGAAGAAGGAAAGGCCTCGCCGGGCAAGGAGTGGGAACGTAAGGTAGCCATTGAACTGGGCCATGTATTTCAGCTTGGTACAAAATATTCTGAAAGCCTGGGCGCTTTTTACCTGGATGAAAACGGAGAACAGAAACCCATGATCATGGGCTGCTATGGCATAGGTGTCAGCCGGTTGATCGCTGCCATTATTGAAGTCAATAATGATGCTAACGGCATCATGTGGCCTAAAGAAGTCTCGCCCTTTGACCTGGAAATCTTGCCGCTTCAAAATGATGAAGTAACGATGGGGTTGGCAAAAACTTATTACGAGGAGCTCAAAAACGCAGGCCTTGACGTGCTTTTAGACGACCGTGATGAAAGCCCCGGCCGTAAATTCAATGATGCTGACTTGATCGGAATACCGTTACGCATTATTATCGGCAAACGCATGCTGGCTAATAACCAGGTAGAAATCAAAATCCGCCGCAGCGGCCAAGTGATTGCTGTTGATAAAAATAAAGTTAAAGAAGAAATTTTAAAAATAAGGTAACGGTTTTTAAAATAGCGTATCATCGGGTGGAGAGGGATTGATGTTTCGGAGCGCAGGGTACCTGCTCACTTGGGCTAATTAGGGAAACCCATTTCTATACAGCTATTGGCACCGAACCCGTCTAAGGAGCACCGAAACATCAAGACCGAGCCAGGACCCGATGATCAACAATGTTATGGAACTCGAAACAATAAAACAAATGATTGAACCTCTGGCTAAAAAAGTCATTGAGCAAACCGGAACGGTCTTGGTCGAATTGAATGTCACGGGACACAGAAATGATATACACATCCAGGTCCTTGCTGATAAACCTGGTGGTGGCATTAATGTGAGGGAGTGTGTTATAATTAATAAATCTTTGGTCGCCTCGATTGAACAGGAAAAATTATTACCCCGTGAGATTTTCTCTTTAGAGGTATCTTCACCGGGCATAGACAGGCACAAATAAAGGGCATGGCATGCTGTGCCCGTACAGAAATTAAGAGAGGATAGTATGGACAGTGAGTTGATGGTTATTCTAGAACAATTAGAACGTGACAAAGGCATCGATAAGGAGATTTTGATCGCGGCCGTTGAAGCTGCGGTCGCTTCTGCCGCTAAAAAGATATGGACCGTTGCCAAAGAAGAAGACGTAAAAGTGGTCCTGGACCGTAAAACCGGAAAAATCAAGGCCTGGGCCGGGGATGAAGAGATCCATTCCAGTGAATTCGGCCGTATTGCCGCACAGACCGCGAAACAAGTGGTCATTCAAAAAATCCGGGAAGCGGAAAAAGATGTGGTGTTTGGCGAATACAATGCCCGTATCGGGCAAATCATCAGCGGCAGCGTTTATCGGTTTGAACGGGGTAATATAATCGTGGATTTGGGAAAATCCGAAGCCCTGGTACCTAAAAGTGAACAGAGTAATAAAGAAGAGTTCCGCCAGGGCGAACGTATCCGCGCCCTTGTACTGGAAGTCCGCAGGGAAAACCGCGGCCCACAGATCATCTTGTCAAGGGCGCACCCTAATTTTGTCAAACGCCTCTTTGAACTGGAAGTACCCGAGATCTATGAAGGCATCATTGAGGTCAAAGCCATCGCGCGGGACCCCGGTGAACGCACTAAAATCGCGGTCTATTCAAAAGACGAGAAAATTGATTGCGTGGGCGCCTGTGTCGGCATGCGCGGCAGCCGGGTCAAAAACATCGTTACAGAACTACACGGTGAAAAAATTGACATCGTGCGTCATTCCGAGGACATCAAAGAATATATCCAGGCGGCCCTGTCTCCGGCTGAAATTTCACAGATGCAGTTGATTGCCGATGAAAAACGGGTTAACATTATCGTGGATGAAGACCAGTTATCTTTGGCCATCGGTAAATACGGCCAGAACGTGCGATTGGCCAGTAAGTTGATAGGCTGGGAATTGGATATCTATTCCGCCAAACAATGGGAAGAAAAACAAAAAACTAATGATTCCGAAAAGGAAGTGACGGGTGTGCCTTCAGCGGATGCTGCGCCGGATGTAACTCCGTCCGACGAAGACTCTAAAGAAGAAGAGGAACAGGAATAATATGAAGATTGCGGATTTAGCCAAAGAGCTGAAAATCACCGAAAAACGTATTAACGATAAAATCAAATCGTTAAAATTACGCACTAAGGACAACGGAGAAATGACCGTTATCGTTGAAATGATTATACGGGACTCTTTGGCTGATGAAGGTATCGGCAAAAAGATAGTTGATGAACCGGAGGCGCCGAAAAAGAAAACAACAAAAAAAGCTAAAACGCCTGGTATTACTGCTGATAAACCAAAGTTAAAGCCTGTTGAAACCAAGAAAGATAAAAAATCAAAAGCCGGTCCTGTCAAAAAGAAAACAGCCCTTGAAGACGATGATGAAGATATAGTTGTCTCCAAGTCTAAAATTCCAAAACCCCAAGCGCCCAAGGATACAGTTCCCAAGGTCGAGGCACCTAAAGCCGCAGTTCTCAAGATTGAAATCCCCAAGTTTGAAGCACCCAAGGTTGTGGTTCCCAAGATTGAACCTGCTCCTAAACCAGCGGCCCCGGTCATAGATTTGACTAAAATTGAAATCCCCAAAGAAATTCTTCCTGTAGAAGCTCTTAAGAAAAAAATCCGTTATGATGCGCCTTTTGTGACGGTCAAGCCTTTGGCTAAAAAACGCAAACGGTCTTTTGAAGATGCGGCAGGCAGCTGGCGCGGCCGCGATCATAAACCTTCGGCTTCCATTGCCTCAGCCGTTGTCCCTGAAGAAAAGCCCGCCGGCCCTTTATTAGATATCGAATTGTCCATCCCCATCAGCGTCAAAGATTTTGCCGTGCGCGTTAATCAGAAGATGAACGTGGTTTTAAAAAAACTCCTGGATATGGGCGTATTTGCCAATATCAACCAGAATTTGGGTGAAGAACTGGTCGGAAAACTCGCCAACTCATTTGGTTTTAATGTCATCAAAACCAAGACCCAGGAAGAAGTGCTCATTAATGTGCATCAGCAGCAAAAGGATGATCCTGCCACATTAAAGCCCCGCGCCCCGGTCGTCACCTTTATGGGACATGTTGACCATGGCAAGACATCCCTGCTTGACCGCATCCGCTCGGCCAAGGTGGCTGACAGCGAACATGGCGGTATTACCCAGCATATCGGCGCTTATAATGTTAAATCCACCAATGGTAGTATTACATTCCTGGATACTCCGGGACATGAAGCGTTTACAGCCATGCGTGCCCGCGGTGCTCATATTACCGACGTGGTTGTTTTGGTGGTAGCTGCTGACGACGGTGTCATGCCTCAAACCCAAGAAGCCATTGCCCATGCCCGCGCGGCCAATGTGCCGATTGTAGTAGCGCTCAACAAAATAGACAAAAAATCTGCTGACCCTGACCGTGTCAAAAAACAGTTGGCTGAACTTGATTTGATGTCCGAAGACTGGGGAGGGAAGGTCGGAGTAGTCGGAGTTTCAGCGACTACCGGACAGGGCATTGACAGTCTTCTGGAACGCATTTTATTGGAAGCGGAGATTTTAGAACTGCGTGCCAACCCGGATAAAAAAGCTTTGGGTATTGTCATTGAAGCGCATATGAGCAAGGGCAAAGGTGCGATTGCGTCGTTGATTGTACAAAGCGGAACACTGCGTGAAGGAGATGCCATTGTCATCGGGCCTTTGCATGGCAAGGTCAAGGCCCTGTTTGATGACCATGGCCGTCCTGTCAAAGAAGCCGGCCCGTCCATGCCTGTGGAGATTTTAGGCCTCTCGGAAGTTGCCGCGGCAGGTGAAATTTTTTACGCCGTGGAAAATGATAAGAAAGCCAAAGAAATCGCGGAAAACCGCCAGGAAAAAATAAAGAATGAAAAACTTTCAGGCACTGCCAAGGTTTCTCTGGAAGAACTTTATTCCCAAATCCAGCAGGGTGAGATCAAGGAATTGCGTGTCGTGATCAAAGCGGATGTGCAAGGCTCCCTTGAGGCGCTCAAAGAATCCCTTGAAAAAATACCCTCGGATGAAGTTAAACTGCGCTTTATCCATATGGCGGTAGGAGACGTCAATGCATCTGACGTGGTATTAGCCAATGCATCGAATGCCATCATTATCGCTTTTCATGTGGGAATTGACACAAAAGCGCGCCAGGAATTGGAAAATAATCCCGTGGATGTGCGCGAGTATCGTATCATCTATGACGCGGTTGAAGATTTACGGAAAGCCCTTGAAGGGCTTTTGGCCCCTAAACTCAAACGGCATTTTGTGGGGCGCGCGGAAGTACGCAATGTTTTTAAATTAAGCCGCTCCGGTATTGTGGCCGGCTGTTATATCCAAAAAGGCAAGATACGCAATAAAATCCAGGCTGAAGTTTTACGCAACGGCGATATCGTTCATACCGGCCATATCAGCACCTTAAAACGTTTTAAAGATGATGTTAAGGAAGTCACGGAAGGATTTGAGTGCGGGATCACGGTTTCCCACTTTGATACGATTGCCGTGGGGGACATCATCGAAGCCTATGATATCGAGTCCATCGCCCGCAAGCTTTAG
>Ga0207051_1075_pt1 | contig 15160 bp, 15 predicted proteins | sample Alteio_BWMinCont_61_FD_153292 | JGI IMG/M metagenome (GOLD analysis project Ga0207051, IMG submission 153292) | Enriched cells from forest soil in Barre Woods Harvard Forest LTER site, Petersham, Massachusetts, United States -... | ecosystem: Environmental > Terrestrial > Soil > Temperate forest >...
GCTCCCCTTGCAAAACCCGGATCGTCACCGCAGTCTGGTTCTCTTCCGCGGTCGAAAAAACTTGGGACTTCTTGGTGGGGATAGTGGTATTGCGATCAATTAATTTGGTAAACACCGATCCCATGGTCTCAATCCCTAAAGAAAGCGGTGTCACGTCGAGCAATAACACTTCTTTGGCATCCCCTGTGATGATGGCCCCTTGAATGGCAGCGCCTAAGGCCACGCATTCCATGGGATCAATGCCGCCTTCAATTTTTTGGCCGACTTCTTTTTCCAAAAACTGTTGGACAATGGGCATACGGGTAGGGCCGCCGACCAAAACCACACGGTCGATCTTGACTTCTTCCCCAAGTTTCGCCGACGCGTCTTTAATGGCTTGACGCACAGGCCCACGGCAGCGGTCAACCAGAGGAGCGATAAGGCTCTCAAGCTTGGAGCGCTCAATTTTCATGGTTAAATGCTTGGGGCCAGTGGCATCGGCTGTGATATACGGTAAATTCACTTCGGTGGCCACGGTACTGGAAAGTTCCACCTTGGCTTTTTCCGCGGCTTCACGTAGTCGCTGGAATGACATTTTGTCATTGCGCAGATCAACACCAGATTCTTTCTTGAATTCCGTGATGATATAATCAATCAGGGCATTGTCCATGTCCGTACCGCCCAATTGAGTATCGCCGGAGGTTGACAACACTTCAAAGGTCGCGGCCTTGGAGGCCGTGTCCCAGCCCATTTCCAAAATAGTCACATCAAGCGTTCCGCCGCCAAGATCAAAAACCATGATCTTCTGCTCCTTGCCGGCTTTGTCCAAACCATAGGCTAAGCAGGCTGCGGTAGGCTCGTTGATGATGCGTAAGACCTTAAGGCCCGCGATCTCGCCTGCGTCCTTGGTGGCCTGACGCTGATTATCATTAAAATACGCCGGAACAGTGATAACAGCGCTGTCAACTTTCTCACCTAAATACTTTTCAGCGTCGGCTTTGATCTTTTGCAAGATAAAAGAGCCGACCTGCTGGGGCGTATACTCCTTGCCGAAAACCTTAAATTTAAAATCTGTTCCCATCTTGCGCTTGGAGGCATAGATAGTCCCCTCCGAATTGATCGGCGCTTGGCGACGGGCGGGTTCACCAACCAATAATTGCCCGTCCTTGGTAAAAGCCACAAATGACGGGAAAGCTTTGCCCGAAGACACCCCTGCCCCTTCGGCTGAGGGGATGATCACCGGACGCCCGCCTTCCATTGCCGCTGCTGCTGAGTTTGATGTTCCTAAATCGATTCCGATTACGCGTGCCATATAAAATCTCCTGTTTATGGGTTAATATTCTTAGCTACCTTTACTTTGGCGGTGCGTACCACCTTGCCGCCCAAGGTGTATCCTTTTTCCATTTCTTCCATCACTATACCGTCGGGAAATTCCGAGGTTTCCTGCTGCATTAAAGCTTCCTGGGTATTAGGGTCAAAAGGTTTACCTTTGGATTCTATGGGCTTGACTTCATATTTGCCCATCAATTCCTTCATATTGTTATAAACCATCTCCAGGCCCTTGACCAAATTACCATCCGTCCCTTCTTTTGATTTAAACGCTAAGAGCGATCTTTCCAGATCATCATACAATTTCAAACATTCAATGATGACTTCCTCATGCGCGTATTTAATAAGATCAATGCGTTCGCGCTCATGGCGCTTGCGCATATTATCAAATTCCGCTAAAAGACGCACGTATTTATCTTTGTACTGTCCCGTCTCATCAGGCTTTTTAGTGACCGTTTCCACGGGCACTTCCTGAGACGCTTCCTGAGACAAAATTTCTTCCTGAGGTTTTGGGTCTTGTTTATCCATAATTTTGATTTAACGGCTTAGTATCTGCGAGATATACTCGAGGGTCGATACCACACGGTCATACTGCATGCGCGTGGGGCCTAACACCGCGATACGCCCTTTCACCCCATCTTTTTCAAAATGGGAAATAGCCAGGGAACAGCTTTCCATGTCCTTAAGGGCCATTTCATGGCCTATATAAATTTTGATCTTTTTCTCGAGGGTACGGTTGATCAATTCCATGATCCGTTCTTTCTCCTCGAGTATCCTTAAAATCGCCTGTATTTTGATGATGTCCGTGCTTTCCGTATAACCCACCACATAGCTGGTCCCTTTGCAGATGATCTTATGCACATCCCCGTCATCCAAGGAAACGATACTGGTATAATGGGTCAGGTCAGAAATCACTTGGGATGTTTTTTCCAACAAATCTTCCAACTGACGCGTATGACGCTTGTATTCCTGTGAAATCTTGCGCTTCTCTTCTTCCAGAAGCTGGATCTCATTCATCAGGTGGTCCACATAATAGCGATACCCCTGCTGGGTCGGCGTGCGGCCGGCCGAAGTATGCGGATGCGTCAAATACCCTTCTTCTTCCAGGTCTGCCAGGATATTACGCACCGTTGCGGGTGATACGTCGAGATCATGTTCTTCCGTAATATACTGCGAACCCACCGGCGAAACAGTCTTGATATAGCGGCCGATCACAATCGCCAAAATGCGATCTTTGCGTAGTTGTATGTCTGAATGTTTAGCTGTCATAAATTAGCACTCTCAATGTCTGTCTGCTAAAAGTATATCAAAATCCTGACTTTTGTCAAGGCAGATTGTTCCCTAGACTTTTTGTCGCGTGTTGTCGTAATGATTTGGTCAATATGACTGACCTAGGTGTTCGTTTGGGATGTTTTGGGTGGAGCGATAGAGAATTTTATTGACTGCTGCAACCTGATTCTTTTCAAATTTCTAACGCAGTAAGTCGTTCAGTTAAAATAGATTTATTTAAACGGCCAATATAATCATCGGCACCAGCCTGCTTGCAAAGACCGATCATGTCTTCCATTGATCCTAAGATATTCACATCCGTACCAAGTTCCTCAGGAAAGAAATACGCGTAGGTGATGATTTTCAAGCCGCTTAAATGGCCAAAACACCTCAAGGCTTTGATGATCTCATTGGCAGGGACATTGTCGCGGAATAAAATATCGATAAAAACGATGCCCGGTTCCATGAAAAGCGATTTGATGAGAATGTCAGATGTCGTTGTAGCGGATATGACCAGGCATTTTCTTTGCTTTAACACCTCTTTCATTTTCTCCATAGCTTCGCTGCGGTATCCGCTGATAAGAATTTTAGGGTATCGCTTAACCTGACTTAAACCATCTCCGATGTATTTGATTTTCTCCAATAATTCCCCGAATATAGTCGGTTTACTAATAAAATTTGTGACACCGAGCGCGCTGAAACATTCTTGATATATCTGTTTATCTGTAACAATAATAATTGGGATCGAAGCGGTATTGGGATCGTTCTTAACATGTTCGTAAAGGTCGACGCCATCCATTTGAGGCATGACCACGTCGGTAATTATCAGGTCCACAGAAGAGGAAGACAAAACATTTAATGCCTCGATCCCATTGCCGGCTGTAAATACATTGTAACCCTTGCTTTCCAGCTGTCTTTTTACAACTAATGCTGTCCCCCGGTCATCTTCCGCCAAGAGTATATTTTTAATCACACCTTCCCCTTTCATTTTAGCATTATATCAATAAGGCGTCCTCTGGGGACAATAAATTTGAAGAGTTATTTTCTAGGGATAGGGGCCAGGGTCCATTCAATGACCAGGGCCTTATGTTTCAGATAATAAAATGAAATTTCCTGCTTTTCGTTCTGGTCTTTGTTAAATTCAACCCCTTCAGAAATGGTGTTTTTATAGACGGCAGGGGCGGAAACCAAAAGGCTGACAAAACCCGCCGCACTCAGACGGTCTTTAAGTGCATCTGCGATCAATTGACACAAGCTGCCGCAGAGGGCCATCATGGACTCATCATCCTCATCATAAGGCACCTGAAGCCCGACAGTTTTAAAAATCTTGTCTGCCACCTCAATATCCATATAGCAAACCAAAGCCCCGCGGGCATGGTGTGCCTGCATATCCGCCTGATTTAAATAAAAATTGGCCACCGCGATATATACCGCCACATCGAATTTGTCAGTGGCATGAACGCGCATGCGTTCTTCATATTCTTCAATAGGTTTAGCGGCGATTTCAAAGGGTTTGTTGGCAGTAAGGCCACCCTTTGTCGTTAACAACTCTTCAATGAATCCGGTGATGATGGGGTTAACTATTTGTGGTTCTAAACTTTTTGCCATAAATTTAATATATCACAATAAATGGTGACGTCTACCAATTAATAATTGGTAGACGTCACCATTTATTTGTAAAAAACCTGCTTCATGACCAAATGGCCCTGAGCGTCATATTCACGGCGCAAGGTCAACTGGTCCCGCACAAAAAACTCCTCATACCGCCGCCAGCCTTCGATCCTGTAATAATTGAAAATACCTTCACGCAGACCGTCCTTGTACAGGCCCTGGGTTTTAATACGTCCGTCGGGATAGAATTCTTTGATTACCCCCTCCTGCTTGCCGTTATGCACACGGACCTCACTGTGCAAGGCCCCGCTTTCATAAAACTCGCGCCAATGGTCATCATTCAAAACCCCGTTATCAAAATGGACCTTACTTAATAATTTGCCGCTAAGATAATAAGATGCAACTTCCCCTTCTAATTGGTCATTCTTATATGTTCCTTCGCGCATCAATTGGCCGCCTTCATAATATTCTTGGGACTTTCCAACTTTCTTGCCGTCCAACGATCCAAAAACACCGCGCAAACTGCCGTCTTCATAATATTCGCGTATCATCCCTGTCTGCCGCCCGTCTTTGTACTGAAATTCCCGTTTGACCTGGCCGCTGGGATAAAACTCTTTTTCAAAACCCTGCTCCTTGCCCCAGATAAACCGGTGCTCGAAGGTCGGCCGGCCATTTTCATCATATTCACGGGCTATACCGTCCTGCATCCCTCGAGTATAGCTGATCTCTGATTTTGGCTTGCCGTTGCCGTAATAAAGAGTGGAGACCCCATGCAATTGCCCGTTGCTGTAAAAGGATTTAATACGAAGGACCCCGGTAGGATAATAACCTTGGGCCTCGCCATCCATCTTACCATTACTATAACTGCCCCAGCCCATGAGACGGCCGTCAGGGTAAAAAGTGCGGAAACGCCCGTTGGGAACGCCATAACGGTATTCTACCGTTCTGACGACACGGCCCTTGGCATCGTAATCATTGTAAAAACCGTCTTTAATGGGATCTGCGGCCAGGACCGGGCCGCAAAGAAGAGAAAGGCAAATGAAAAAGAAAAGCCCTTTGATCATGATAAATTATTTTATCATGATTTTTTTGTTAACGAATACCTTTATCGATAAAATCGCTCATAATTTGCTCTAGTTCATAGTGGGCCGTTAAATCATCGTAATACGATGTCGCATGAGGATAATTGTCCGAATTCGGGTCAATCCCCAACTGTGATTCGATATGGGCCCTATGGGCACTTATATCTCTAATCATTTGATTAAACTGGCTGGCATCGTCAGCATAAGCATAAGGGACAAGGGCCAATAATGCCGCCACAAAAATAACCAAAGGGCCAAGCATTGAATAATGTTTTTTCATAGAGACGCCTTTCTTAGTACATCTACCTACTTGTCTCTAAGTATACAACATTATCCTATTGGATTGCCAACCCGCGGCCTTCCGGACATGGGAATGATACCATAGATCGTTACCCCCCTGCCTGTGAGAAAGTTGAGAAGATTTTATGCGTGAGCGAAAAAATCTTTAAAAAAGTAGTTAGAGATTTTGAGGCTTTTTTCAGGGGTAGCAAGACTAGGTCTAATCAAAGATCGTTGAATCCAGGGCCCAATAAGGGCCAAATTAATGGACAAAAACCATCCGTCAAGATGACAAAGCCAAAAACTAAATCACACGACCAACAGGTATTGCCTTATGGCACTTACGAACCCTCCAATCTTGCCGAGAACATCGGTCGTTGTCGTAACCACCGAGTTGGCAGGATGCAAGATTGGCATAGTACCTATGGCCAAGGAATGTATGAATAAATTTGCTTTTTGAACAAAAATGGACACATACTTCTCCTAAGTCCCTCGCGAGGATGAAAGGAGATAAAAACATATGTGTCCGTACAAATATTACCATATTATGAGAACTAGCAAAGATAAAAAACATTGGCGCTATATGATGGTCCAAAAAGCCAAAGACGGCATTAAGGCCGCCGCCAGGGCTTTTAACACTAGCCCCCACGTCGTACGCAAGTGGATCAAACGTTTTAATAACGATGGCTATGGTGGATTAGCTGATAAATCCCATAAGCCTCACATCAGCCCCAGAGAAACTCCTCATGAAACCAAGGTTTATATCATTAACCTAAAGAAAAAATATAAGCGCATGGGCGCTGAACAAATTAAAACTGTGGAGGATTTAGCTATGGCACCTAAAACAATGAGAAAAATATGGCGTGAAGCAGGCTGTGCTTCCCGCAAAAGACCTAAAAAGCATGTGACTAAGAACAACCTTCGGGCCGTTAAGAAGCTCTTCAAGCTCTTTGAACGTATGGGTGAAGATACTAAAGAACTCGACGACATCCCCGAATACTATTGGCAAATGAAAAAACTTAACCTGCCTATGATTCAATACACCTTCCGCGAAATCTCCTGCGGCATCCTATTCTTGGGCTTTGCCATGTATAAATCTTTGATCCACGCCCAACTCTTCGCCATTTATATCAATCACTTCCTCAAAAAATATAAGGCTTTGCCCCTTCAGTCTGTTCGTCAAACTGACAACGGCAGCGAATACATCGGCTCCTGGAAGGCAAAAGAATCTTCTATTTACACCAAAGCCATTGAATCCTTAGAAGGCCAATACCACCGTACCATCTTCCCTGGCGCCCATCGCATGCAGTCTGACGTTGAGACCATCCACAACCTCATGGAAATGGAGTTCTATGAGATTGAACAGTTCCAAAACCGTTTAGACTTCTTTAACAAGGCCGCTTGTTATCAATTATTCTTTAACCTACATCGGCCTAACTCTTACAAAGAACATAAGACGCCCTGGCAACTGGCCCAGGAAAAGAACCCTGGCCTTGATAAACGTTTATTGATAATTCCACCTGTTGACTTGGACCAATTATTCGCTTGGTATGCCCCTATTTTGGCTAAGGGGGGTAACAATCACTTGACCGTTCCCTGCGGCCTTCCGGACAAATTAATTTACTGTGATCTTTTGCTCTTCAGGTTTTTTCTCTTCTTTTTTCAAACGCTCGACAGTTACAGTCAAAACACCATTCTTATATTTTGCTTCAATCCTGTCCTTTTGGGCGTCCTCAGGCAATGGTATGGCCTGCATGAAGCTCCCAAAAGACCGCTCATGACGGTAATATTGATTATTTTTGTTGTCCTGTGTTTCGCTTTGACGCTCACCGGAGATGGTCAGCATGCCCTCTTTGTTCTCAACATTAATCTTATCTTTATCCATCCCCGGAATATCCATCGTAATGATGTATTGTTTATCCGTCTGCTTCATGTCCATTTTAGGATTAAACATTCCGGTGTTGGCAAAATCCTGGCGCATGGCGCGTTCCATTTGCCGTTGCATTTGGAACATTTGGGCGAAAGGATCTTCCCCTTGGTCATATGCCAACGGAGGCTGGTTCCCAATGGGACGATATAAAGAATCCGGCGTAGATTGCGGTTTGTTACTGAGTTGTGCTTCCAGTTGATCGACCTTATTTTGCAAAGTTTGCACCTGCTCTTTTAACTGAGCCGTGTCATCGGCCCAACTGCTGGAAGGGGCCATTGCAAGTCCAGCTGCCAAGGAAACAACTACCAGTTTTTGAATTAGATGTTGATTTCTCATAGAACCCTCCTGTTGTTCTTTCTATGCGTCAAACAGACGTTGGGATAATTTTTGGAGCCGAAACGCGTGTTTTTGCTCCTGACTTATCCAGGAATCAGTAAGTAGCAATTAGCGTTTCGGCGGAAAAAATTCATCCCAATGGATGTTGTACGCTACTTTATCTCTATGGCTAAATCGTTTCCCTGCGCTTCTACGGTGACCCTCTGGCCTTCTTTTAACTCTCCCTGAAGCATACGCAAGGCAATAGGGTCTTGCAATAGTTTCTGGATCACGCGCTTAAGCGGCCTAGCACCGTACACAGGGTCATAACCCTGGCGTCCAAGAAGATCTTTTGCCTTTTCAGTTAATTTCAGATCTATGCCTTTGGCTTTAAGGCGCTCGGCCAAGGTCGCGACTTGTATGTCCACCACCTTCTTTAATTCATTAACGCCTAAACGATGAAAAACAATAATATCATCAATGCGATTTAAAAATTCAGGTCGAAAATGGCGGCGTAAGGCATCCTGGATGCGGTTATTGATCTCTTTTTGATCATCCATGGCGGCTATTTCAGCGGTGCCGATATTGGAAGTCATAATGATAATCGTATTTTTAAAATTAACGACCCTGCCCTGGCTGTCAGTGAGGCGTCCGTCATCGAGAATTTGCAAAAGCACATTAAAAACATCCCCATGCGCTTTTTCGATTTCATCGAAAAGAACAACCGCGTAAGGCTTTCGGCGCACAGCTTCTGTCAACTGGCCGCCTTCTTCATAACCCACATATCCGGGAGGCGCCCCGATAAGGCGGGCCACGGCATGTTTCTCCATGTACTCGCTCATATCAACGCGCACCATGGCATTCTCATCGTCAAACAAAAACCACGCCAGGGACTTGGCTAATTCCGTTTTACCAACACCGGTGGGCCCGACAAAAATAAATGAACCCGACGGGCGATTGGGGTCGGAAAGGCCCGTGCGCGAACGGCGGATGCACGAGGCAATGGCCTCGATGGCCGCATCCTGGCCCACGACGCGTTTCTTTAAAGCATCTTCCATGTGGATCAATTTATCCGTTTCCGCCTGCATTAATTTGGAAAGCGGGATCTTCGTCCACTTGGCAATGATCTCAATGATGTCCCGGTCATCCACTTCTTCTTTAAGCAAACCACCGTCTTTTTGCAGTTTGGCTAATTCTTTATTGCCCGCCTCCAATTCTTTGTTAAGGCCTACAAGAGTACCGTAACGGATCTCCGCGACCTTGCCCAGGTCCCCTGTTTTTTCAGCCTTGGCACTTTCAGATTTCTTTTCTTCAATTTGCGCTTTAATTGAACGGATGCGGTCAATCACCTTTTTCTCGTTCTGCCAGCGCAGGCGCATGGCCTTGTTCGTTTCCTTAAGGCGGTTTAATTCCTCGTCAATTTTCTTTAAACGTTCTTTGGAAGCGGCGTCCGTTTCTTTTTTAAGCGCTTGGCGTTCGATTTCCAGACGGCGGATGTCGCGTTCATTAACATCCAGTTCCTGGGGCATGCTGTCAATCTCAATGCGCAGGCGTGAGGCCGCCTCATCAATCAGATCAATGGCCTTGTCCGGCAGGAAACGGTCTGTGATATAACGCTGGCTCATCATGGCCGCGGCCACAATGGCGGAATCCTGGATGCGCACCCCGTGATGCACCTCATATTTTTCTTTAAGCCCGCGTAAGATCGCAATGGTATCTTCCACACTTGGTTCATTGACCATCACTAAAGCAAAACGCCGCTCAAGAGCTGCGTCTTTTTCAATATACTGGCGATACTCATCCAGGGTGGTGGCCCCGATGCAATGCAGTGCTCCGCGCGCTAAAGCGGGCTTTAGCATATTGGACGCATCTATAGAGCCTTCCGCCCGTCCTGCTCCAACAATCGTATGTAACTCATCAATGAATAAAATAACGGATCCACTTTGGCCCTCCACTTCTTTTAAAACCGCTTTGAGGCGGTCTTCAAATTCTCCCCTGAATTTGGCCCCGGCAACCAGGGCGCCCATATCCAGGACAACGACACGTTTGTTCTTAAGCCCTTCAGGAACATCGCCCCGGATAATTCGCTGGGCCAAGCCTTCGACGATGGCGGTCTTGCCCACCCCAGGTTCGCCGATCAAGACCGGATTATTTTTGGTACGCCGTGAAAGAACTTGAATGACGCGGCGGATCTCCTCGTCGCGGCCGATCACCGGGTCTAATTTGTCTTTAGCGGCCAGGTCCGTCAAGTCCCGGCCGTATTTTTCCAATGCCTTTTCTTCGGGGTTTTGATCCATAACACTTTATCCTTTAACTATTAAATTAGCACTCTTAACTCCTTAGTGCTAATTTAGCACAAATTTTTTATTTGTCAAGTCCACGTAGTTTGGTGGGGCATTAATTGAATATACCCGAAAGGTATTTTGGAAAACCAGAAAGCCGCGACGACCATTAAATTAAAAACTAACTTCAGGCAGCCTGCCAAACCCCATGCTAATGGCGGCAAACAAAAACCCGCTAATGCCAAGGTCAACCCTAAAGCAACTGTTAAATCCAGCAAAGGGACAATAAATAAATTTGCTATCAGGGCCACCGGCGCGATGGTGCCGAAATGCCAAATTTGAAAAGGAGTGATGCCGATCCACGCGGCCGTGGACACTGATATGGCACCGGCTAACCACCTTGGTAAAAAAGTCAATCGCTTTTCTATGGGGGCATATAAAATCACAATGGCCGCGACCGCCGCGAAAGAAAGTTGAAAACTGGTATCAAATAAATTACCCGCGTCCATGAGCAATAGGCTCAAGGCCGCGAAACATAAAGAATTTAAAGCATCGCTTTCAAGTTCCACACTCAACGACGCCAGGATAACAGAGGCCATGAACGCGGCACGTATCACCGGGACTGAGCCGCCGGTCAAAAGCGCATAGGTAAATATAAGTAAAATGCTTATTCCCACCTGCCAGGGACGCGGGATCCTGATCAATTTTAAAATGAAAATGACCATGGCTGTCATCATAGCCATATGAAGCCCCGCGATCACTAAAATATGCCCTGTGCCGGTATGCCTGAAAATCATGTTGATTTCTTTAGGTATTTGCCCGCGGTCACCTAACACAATCGCTGACATGGTCCCTGCTTCCTGGTCATCGAGATAATGGTAAAGAGATTGTTTTAATAGCCCGCGCCAGTCTTGGAAGACATCCATGGCCGGAGGATGCGCGACGTGGATCAGCGCTGCCCCTAAACAAAAAACGCTTGCGTAAACAGGCCAATTTTTAGACCGAATTAAAGAAAATAAAATTAAGCTTGATGAGGCCCACAACCAGAAGAGTAACGCGAAGGGCAAGAAATGCCCTATAAGAATGCCTGATGATAAAACCAATACCAACCAGCAGCATGGCCTGTGTGTATGAAATGGTGTCAAAAGGCCCAATTGCTTCGTTTGTCGTAAGGTTTGTGTCTTTGCGAGGAGGGCTTTAGCCCGAAGAAGCAATCTTTTAACAGTGTTCATAACTCTATAAGTTCTTTAATATGGCTAAAACGTTTTTTCGTAAGGCCATGGACATCTTGAAGTTCTTCCAATTTTTTAAAAGGGCCGTTTACACGACGGTAATCCACAATCCTTTGGGCAAGGGTGGCACCAACGCCCGGGAGCATTTGAAGTTGGTCTGCACGTGCGGTATTAATGTTGATTTTAAATTGACGCACTGATTTGGCCCAGCGCACAGGCGCGATGTCCCGCTTAAAAAGCAATTGCACCGCCGCACCCATGATAAAAACAATCATGATAAGGCAGATGAACTTTCGTTCTTGCGGTGTTAAATAAAACATGGACGGACACTATTGGGGGAAGTTTAAAAATACTCCTGGGGAAGGAGTAACACTTTGATTATAACAAAATCCGTATAAAATCAAAACAATTTCATCTGCAGGGCATCGGGGTCTTTTTTAGGGGTATTGCGCCTTGAGGCTTCATAGGCTTTTAATTCTTCGGCTATGTCTGACAGGTATGGTGAAGCCTGCTGGATCAAGGTCTGGCCGAATAATTGCCGGCGACGTGAATAAGTCAGATACAAATGTTCCTTGGCACGGGTCATGCCTACATAAAACAAGCGGCGTTCTTCTTCTGGGGAGCCTTTCATGCCCATTAAATCCAGCGGCAGCAAATTATCCTCACATCCAATGATAAACACAGTCGGAAACTCCAGTCCCTTGGCCGCATGCAGACTCATCAAGGAAACTTTCTCAACGTTGTACTCCAATTCTTCTTCATTTTGGCCTAATGCATTTTCATCTGAATAAACTTCCCCCCTCTTAAGCTTTTGGGAGGCCTGATAAGGAATGCCTAGATGTTCCAGTGCTTGAGCCATCACATGACGCTGGGCATTAAGCCGGTATAAAATGACCACATCGCCTAAGCTTCGCACGGCCCGGCGGCTGGTGTTCATATCCAGACCGCCGATCAACTTTTCAATCTGGTGCGCTACATAATCTGCCTCTGCTCGATCAGTGGCAGCTTCGTGAATAACTAATTTGCCCTGGGTGGAAAGCTTGGCCAGCAATGGCACCTCGCGCCCGATGACCTGTCCTGAAGCAGTCAAAAGGCTCGGTGCGGAACGATAATTTTCCTGCAAGGTCAAAACTTGCGCCGGGGCAAAATCTTCCTGAAAACGGAGGAACAATTCCACCCTGCTGCCGCGAAAGCCATAGATGGACTGGTTGGCGTCCCCGATGGCCGTCAACAAAACACCCTCGCGGGCCAATTTTTTAAGAAGAACATTCTGCACAATATTGATGTCCTGATATTCATCCACAAAAATATAACGGTATTGTCGTCGGAGTTCACCGGAAATTTTATCATCTTCAAGAAGCAGCAAAGCCTCACGCAAAATATCATCAAAATCAATCCAACTGTTTTGGCGCAGATAACGCTGATATGCCTTGTAATCATCATCGGGCGAAATAGCCAATTGGGTTGATTTCATCTGGCTGATGCGCTCGAGCGTTGCTTTGTCAAAGCCGGTAATGTCTTCCGGGGTTGCTACTCTAAAATCTTTAGGTAAAGCGGTATGCTCAAAATAATCCCGCAATAATTTCAAACAAAAGGCGTGGAAGGTCCCGGTGAATAATTGGGAAGGACGTACACCCAAAACAGTCAGCCTGTCTTTCATTTGACGGGCAGCTTTATTAGTAAAGGTGATCGCTAAAACCTTCTCGTTGGATTTTAAAGAAGGAATTATACGTGCGATGCGATGGGTAATAGTGTGTGTCTTGCCCGTGCCCGGGCCCGCGGTGATCAATAAATGCGAGCCTTCATGACACACCGCCTGCCATTGCGATTCGTTTAGGTCTTGAGTTTGTTGCATAGCAAATTTAAATCAATGGGAAAAAGACAGCTTAAATCTTTTGTTGGGACCATCGTAGGTGAATACGCAAAATTGCAGAACGTCCCTGCCTATTAAACAGTCAATGCTGTGTTCGTGAAGACCCGTGCCGAACACCCGTAAGCTATTTAAATACAGATGGGAATCGAATTCCAATGCTATGTCGTACTCATTGACAATCTTATTGGATTGGGATGTATAAACATTGACAGTACCTCTCGGGATTAACTTTAAGAAATTCGCGACCTTTTTGCTTATAGCGGTGGAGTACGCTCCCGTATCGAATAGGGCTTTCACTTTAATATGCGGTACATCTTTCTTTTCCAGCTGCAACGCTTCGATGGTTGGGATAGACGGAGTAATAACAACCGGATAAATGGGGCCGTTTTGCTGAAGATGTGCTGAATGGACGGAAATTAAACCATGCATGGACTACACGATTCCATGATAATAATGGATGACTTCTTCCTTTTGAACTTCTTTAATAAAAAAAGGGGTAGTCGCACCAAAGCGGGCTAATCCATCACGGAGGGCTTTTTCGTAAGAATCAAAGAAACCAATGGCTTTTTCACCTTTAATAAGCACAAATTCATTTAAGTGCGTCTTGGAGTATTCTTCGAGGTGGGCAAGAAAGTAATCGTATTCTTGTTGAAGCGCGATTGACATATAATTATTTTAACAAAGTGTGTACCAAAGACAAGATTTTTATTCTTTAGCGACAAAAACCTGCCCTGCCAAAATATGAACTATTTATCAAAACCAGCATATATCTGATCTACGACAGGTTCGATTAAATCTGCCCACTTGGCGTAACCTTTAGACGAAGGATGTAAGCCGTCTTGGGCAATCAAGGACACATCCTGCCCCATTGTCTGCGACAAAGGATACAGGTCGACTGTTTTTAAGCCATGCGCTTGCGCTTCCTTGACAAGGATCTTATTAAATTCTTTAATGCCCTGGGAAATATCCCGTCCATTAGCAAATTGTTTGCCGGCCGGGGTCACAGAAAAATCCGGAATGGTGATAACCAGAATATGTTTGGGATCCGGCAATGTTTTCAACAGTTCTCCAAGAATATGCCCTATATTTTTTTGAAATACCTGCCCATCCACTCCCTGCACCCAATCGTTGGTGCCTATCAACAGCGTCACAAAATCCGGCTTTAATTGCCTTAATTGAGGCAGTTCATAATCAATAAGGTTCTCAGACGTCCATCCATTACGGCCAAGATTGTCGATCATTTTAATCGGAATACCCTTGTTTTGCAGACGGGCCGTGATAACAGCAGGCCAGGACTCATCCAGCTGTGCCCCGGTGCCGATAGTATAAGAATCCCCAAGAGCAACATATCGAATGGACTTTTGGGCGGCAAATACAGCGGATGAAAGCATACACAAACAAAAAATAAAAGTTTTTTTTAACATAAAAACCATGTTCGGGAATGACAATCTAAAATAGCGACAGTTGCTGCTCTATGCTTTCGCGCTCACCGGCCTCGAAGATTTTAATGGTGCCGAATTCGCCGTCATAACCCGCGGCAATCTCCACCTTGCCCTGGCGCATACGGTTGATTCCCTCAGCAAGAACGTCACCGGCAGCTTCTTTAATATCATCTAAAGGGCAATCCAAAAGAATAGTAAATTCATTACCTAATTTGCTTAAAATATTCATGTATGCTTCCTGCACAGCTTTGCTGGCTGATCCCACCTCTTTGGCTTCAGCAATCAAACTGGGCAGGGCCACAATATTTTGATAGGGCCGAAAGCGTTTGGATTTGATCCCCTCACCGCGGTCAGCCAGGGCCTCGACACGGCTCATCACACCAACGGTAACAGGCTTGCCACAAACGGAACAAATGCCTTTATGTTTGATCGTCTCCCTGGGGTGCCATCGGAGGCGGCAGCTGCGATGGCCGTCAAAATGATACTTGCCCTCTTCGGGAAAAAATTCAAGGGTTGAAATCAATCCTTTATCATTCT
>Ga0207051_1030_pt2 | contig 14906 bp, 6 predicted proteins | sample Alteio_BWMinCont_61_FD_153292 | JGI IMG/M metagenome (GOLD analysis project Ga0207051, IMG submission 153292) | Enriched cells from forest soil in Barre Woods Harvard Forest LTER site, Petersham, Massachusetts, United States -... | ecosystem: Environmental > Terrestrial > Soil > Temperate forest >...
ACCCTAAATAATGTGACATCAGCGCATACAGTAGTAGCCAACTTCACCTTGCAAACAGAAACAATCACAGCCAGTGCTGGAAGCAATGGAACAATAAGTCCAACAGGCTCCGTGAGTGTCAATTACGGGTCAAACCAAACATTCACTCTTACACCTGCTACGGGCTATATCGCCAGCATGACTGTAGATGGCATACCAGCAACATTGAGCAATAACACATTTACTTTAAGCAATGTGACAACCTCGTATACAGTAATAGCCAGCTTTGCCTTACAAACTGAAACCCTTACAGTCAGCGCCGGAAGCAATGGAACAATCAGTCCTTCTGGATCCGTGAGTGTTAATTACGGGGCGAACCAAACATTTACTCTCACACCAAGTATAGGCTATAACGCCAGCTTAACTGTTGATGGAACGGCAGTGGTATTGACTAATAACACATATACCTTAAGTAATGTGACAACATCGCATACGGTCGCAGCAAGTTTTACTTTGCAAAAGGAAACCATTATAGCCAGTGCTGGAAGCAATGGAACAATCAGTCCAACAGGCTCTGTGAGTGTCAATTATGGGGCAAGCCAAACATTTACTCTCACACCTGCTACAGGTTATACGGCCAGTATGACAGTAGATGGCATACCAGCAACATTAAGTAATAACACATTTACCTTAAGTAACGTGATAGCATCGCATACAGTCATAGCAAGCTTTGCCCAAATCGGGACCACTTGCCCGCAGGGTACTACTGTCGCCGACGGATGCTCTGGCGCGCAATCAACCGGCAGTGTCCAGCATACGAATTTCTTCACGGGTTATGTGCCTGTCAACGGCAATGCCCCGACGGTATATGAGAGCTATTCCAGGCCATCTTGGAATGTGGCTGGTGTCGATTATCCAGTCGGCTACAGCGGCACACTCAAAGACCCGACCGTCAGCGGTAATTTGCCCTCCTGCGCGGCGCTCGATTCGAATCAAGGTACCCAGCGGGTCACGGTCAACAGTACACCATGTACACTCGATCACCTGGATTTCAGCGCTCAGGGCGGGGTCTGCGTCCACGTTGCGGGCGGCCTAACCGGCAATGTGACCTTCACGAATGATAAATTTATAGCAGGTAAAGACAACGGTGGATGCTTTGAGCTGGGAGCACTTACCGTAGACACCGGTGCGGCGGTTAATATGTTGGTGAAGTACTCCGAGTTCGACAGTCCATATGCGATCTACTATCCGACATTAGCAACATCAGCCAGCGATACCAATGCCTACATCTACGCGACAATGACCGGCGGCTCGATAACGATGGAATATTCTGCAATGCAGATGTGCCCCGGTGGATGCATTGAGGTCCTTACCAAGACCGGGACCAATCCTACTGTGACATCCGAATACAACTACGTGGAAGGAAACGGCGGCAGTGGCTACGGGCCCGGCTTGGCTCCACTCCCTCATGCCAACTACAGCGGCATTGAGATTACTGTCGGTGCGACGCTCAACCAATGGACAGACCAATTTGACACAATCTATCTGCCCCCTACAAGCTGCTGCGGCAGCGACGTATTGGGGGCTCTCGACCAGGTGGTCCCAAGCGGCACGCTCAATAGCTACATAGCCGATCATAATGTGCTGATCGCGCGTCCATATGGGTCGGGACCTGTTTGTAGTCAGCCTCCGACCCAGCCGGGCTGTACGTATGGACCAGCCGCGATGTTGATGCGCACCGGCAATGCTTCAAATTCCCAGACTATTTCCACGACGATGACCAACAACTATGTGGACGACACCGGCACCGGCATGTACCTGAGTAATCCGACGCTTGACTATGGGCTTTTTTCTGCCGGCAATGCGCAATCAAGCACCTGCTCTGGCAACGTCAACCTCATCGGCGGCACTGCGGTTATCGGCAATCTTGGCGATGGCTCCTGGCACTGCACAGCGGCCACCTCACAAACCGAAACCATCACCGCCAGCGCCGGGAGCAATGGAACGATCAGTCCTTCCGGTACTGTGAGTGTCAATTACGGAGCAAACCAAACATTTACTCTTACACCAGCCACAGGCTATACCGCCAGTTTAACTGTTGATGGCACAGCTGTTACATTGACGGGCAATACCTATACCTTAAGCAATGTCACAACATCGCATACACTCACAGCAAGTTTTGCTCCGGCCACTGCGTTTACTATAGTGCAATCAAGTTTTCTTGGCGGTTATGCCGCCGCGACCGAAGCTCCGCAATTTACGAATAACGTTGCTACGGGCGAATTAATTTTAGTCATGGCCATTGGCAGCGGTTCGGACACTATTACGGTGACAGATAGTGGTTCAAATACTTATACGCAAATTGGTTCTGGAATAACCCAGGCCAATGGTCAAGCGCTATCTTTCTGGACAAAAAATACAGGCGCTGGTGGCACAAAAGTTAAGGTAACTTGTCATTATAGCGCCCATAACAGCAGTGAGCTTTGTACTATTCTGGATATAAGCGGGGCATCCGCAAGTCCTATTGATGCATTCAGCTATAGTACATATGGCGGCAGCTCGACGGCTACGACCAATGCGTTTACGACCGCTAATAATGAAGATTTACTTATCGGCCAAATTTTAGATGGCAATGGAGGGCAAGGTGCGAGTGGTGATTTTACGGCTGGATCAGGTTATACAATCATTACGTCAGGGCAAATTTATTCAGGCGGTGACTATTTTGCTAATGAATATAGCACTGGTACAGTTTTATACGGTTCACATACTGTTTCTTTTAATAATGTTGTTAGCAACGGACAATCAACAGGCCCCATCTTTGGTGTTGGCATAACTCCAAGCGTAGAAGTCTCCGTCAACGGCAGCTGCGGCAGCGCCAACGGGGTTGAAGTTGTCAGCGCCCCGGCCACAAATTTGTGCACTGCCGGCAGCGCGTCCGCAGTCACTGAAACCGCCGCCACCACCTGGAACTGGACTTGCAATGGTATAAGTGGTGGGACAACAGCCTCATGTTCAGCACCTGTGCAACCTGTCCCGACCAATGGGGTCTGCGGCAGCGCCAATGGCGCGAACGCGACCAGTACACCGTCAACCAATTTATGCAGCAGCGGTATTGCCACAGCAGTCAGTGGCAGCGGACCCTTTACTTGGACCTGCGATGGGACTAATGGAGGCAGTAATTCTGCTACCTGCACCACATCATTAAATGGAGCTTGCGGGTCATCTGCCGGGGATGGAGCAACCACGGCCCCAGCAACGAATCTTTGCAATAACGGGACAGCATCAGCCGTCAGCGGCAGCGGGCCATTTACATGGACCTGTAATGGCTATACCGGTGGCGGCAGCGCGCAATGCACGACGACATCTTCTATACTTCCGTCTTATGACGACGCCTCTGCCAACTGGAAGAACGCCGGGTTGGCATTAGTCGGCGGCATTCCTAACCGCACGACAATTTGTGCTACTGTCAATCCGCTGGGTGGTGGACAGGACGACTTTACCAACATCCAGACTGCCATCAACGGATGTCCGGCAGGCGAGGTCGTCCAGCTTGGAGCGGGTGCATTTACCGTTCATATAGCCGATCTGCCCATCCATATTTCGACGGCGATCTCATTACGCGGTACAGGCAACTGCGGCGGTTCCAGTTCGCCGTACTGCCAGACCTCTATCTCCGTGTCTGATGGTGCTCTCGCCTATACAGGTGGAAAGTGCGGCATAAATACATCTAATGAAGTTACCTGCCCGAATGGCGGGGTGCCGGTGATAATGATATCTCCCGCTCCCGTTAGTCCCGGTTGGGACTACGGTTGGGCCAAGTGCGGCAACGGCGGTACCGCCTCGGGATGCGCCACCCCACTGACCGCCGACGCATCACAGGGGCAGACGACGATCCAGGTCACCAGCACAAGTAATTTCTCAGTGGGTCAGTGGGTCCTGATTGATGAGGCGTCAGGCGCTGGCTGGCAACCTGATCCTTTGAATCAATGGACCGGAGATGGGAGCGTATGGGCCGCCTCAGACTGGCTCAGTCCATCTGGCAGCCCCGCGACGGGACGCATCATGTGGCCGAAAGGCGAAAATGGAAATGGATACGAGGGCAGCGGCGGCGATTTCGGCGTCGGCTCTACCTTCCCGTACACAGCTGGTTCGCCAGGCTGCTGGTTTGACTATTGCGACCGGCCAACCGCCGAGTTGCACAAGATCGCTTCGGTTGGTGCTGGTCCATGCCCTGGGGCTGGATGTACCCTGACATTTGACGATCCCTTGACGATTGCCTTCCGGCAGAGCGGTAATCATAATGCCCAGGTTTATGGTCCTCTCTATGGAAGGAATTATTATGTATCGACGGATTCTCCTATTTCATTCCTCCAAAATGCCGGTGTTGAGGACCTTTCAGTTCTCCGTGGAGTTAATGGGGGCATTGAAATGGATTTTTGTGTCAACTGCTGGATCAAGAATACCGAGGTCGGCTACTGGTACGGCGGCGGAATAAACATAAATTATTCGGCTCGTAGCGAACTCAACGGTGTCTATGTCCATCATTGCGCGAACTCCGTCAACAGCGGCACTGAATATCCCATCGATCTAAATCACGCCTCGACCGAAATGCTTATTACGAACAGCATCACCAACTTCGGCGGGAAAGGAATGACTGCCAGGGCAGGGGGTGCCGGTTCGGTTGTTTCTTATAGCTATGTGGATGACACGATGTACGATTCATATTCAGGCATCGGCGATTATTGGGTAGATTCGGGGTTAAACGCCAGCCATTATGCAGGGCCGCACCATGTTTTGTTTGAAGGAGACTGGGCCGACAACATGGAAAGCGACAATACGCATGGCAGCTCAATGTACATTACATTTTTCCGCAACCAGGGTAGTGGATATAGGACGCCTTTTACTGATACTTCGAATCCTTCAGGAGAGCAGACCGTCAACGACATACAAGGGATAGGTTGGACTTGCGGGAATGGTAATTGCTCGCCGGCAAGGCCCGCTCCTCTGCACGTTGCTGGGCCAAATGCCTATAGCTATTGGTTTGCTTTCGTTGGTAACGTTTTGGGCGAGCCGGGAGTGACAACTGCGGCCAATGGTTGGTCCTACGAAGGGGACTGGAGTAGCCCGCGCATGTTCATGCTGGGCTGGAACGCTGGCCCCGGCGGCCAAGATCCGAACATGAATGGGATCAGCGGGTCATACGTATTTCTCCATGGGAACTATGATTACGTAACTAACTCTGTCCATTGGGATCCGACTAACCCGGACCAGAATCTGCCGAATTCCCTTTATCTGAGCAGCGAGCCCTCGTCCTTTACGGCCGGTGCCTCGTGCACCTATCCGTGGCCGTGGGTAACGCCGACCGGATCAGCCCAAGTCCAGTCTAACAGCTGCGGCGGTTCTGGCCTACCAGCCAAGGCACGCTATGAAGCCGGGACACCGTTTAAGCAACCCTAGCCCTTAAACCATTACACCTCCCGGAGGTGTAATGGCTCACGCAAAAAATCTTGCTTGTAATATGTATATTTCTATGATATACATTTAGTGATGGATATTCATTCGATATTAGAAGATTGTCAAGGTTTTCAATGGGATAAGGGCAATAGCCTAAAAAGCTGGCTTAAGCATCACGTTTCTCAAGGAGAGGCTGAGCAGGTTTTCTTTAATGAGCCTTTATTATTGGTGGCAGATGAGAAACATTCACAGGATGAAAGTAGATTTAGAGCATTGGGCTATACTCAAGATAACAGGCATTTATATATTGTTTTTATGGTGAGAGACCATTTAATCCGGGTGATTTCAGCAAGAGATATGAATACAAAAGAGAGGAAAATATATGAAGGCTTTAAAAATAATACCTAAATTCAAGAATGAAAAGGAAGAACGTAAATTCTGGATTACACACGATTCTACTGAATATGTGGATTGGTCTAAGGCAAGGAAGGCTATGTTTCCTAATCTTAAGCCGACTTATAAGAGTATTTCTTTAAGATTGCCTTCTTATATGTTGGATGAGATTAAGCTTTTGGCTAATAAAAAAGATGTGCCATATCAATCGCTAATGAAAGTCTTTTTGGCTGAAAAAGTAAAAGAGGAGTTAGCGTAGTTTTCTTTAAACGCAACTTTGCGGGAACTTTGAAATGATTCGCTTATTATTATCCGTGGCTTTTGCCAATGCATCCAGGACCAAGATCTATAATGCCACCATTTACAACGCGACGGTGTATTAGGCACCTCGAAAAATCAGTTCCAATCCTCGTCTAAGATAACGTTTCCTCCTAAATAGGCCGCAGGGAAATCCTCGTCGATATGAGGTCATTTTTTGAGTAATTTCAATGTTTTTTCGGCAGTGAGGACTTTAAAAGGCAGATTAGTCTGGCGGGAGAGAAAATGGCGGTTTTCGGAAACAAGCACAGCAGCCCCGATCCATTCAGTGTACGCTCCGATCATTGCGTCAGCAGGTTTGAGACCCATTTGTTCGTATTTAATGCCGGTGTCAAATGGAACAATAATATCTTCGTCTGTTTGGGCCATTTCATGTATGAATAGAACAAATTCTTTGAACTGGGGTGGATTTAAGTGCCTGCGCGTTTCCCGTAATATTGTCCGGGGAATATGAATTGACACCTTTGGATAGAGAGCTGCAATCGTTTCAACCAGTTCTAGGCAAGATGGTTTAGGTATGTCTGAGAAAGTAAAGACAAAGATATTAGTGTCGAGCACTAGGCGCATATTTTTCCCGCCACAGTTCTTCACGCGTCTTGCGCAGTTTGGCAATGATCTGCTCTTCTGTCAAGTTTTTGAAAGGGTTCGGCAGGGTTTTAGCCAATTCACGTGCTTTATATAAATGTTTGAGAGCTTTGGCAGCTTTAGTAGTCATAGTTAAATTTAACATCTGTCAGCTGAGTTGTCAATTGTATTGTCCGCTTGTGTCCGCTTGAAGCCAGTCATGAGGACTTTCAATATTTCCTTTGGCTTGGGGAGATAAGGCAAAAATCGGTTTGATTTGCCCCTTTTCCTTTGCCCTCATCCAGCAAAACAGCACCACATCCGCGTCCGGCACTTCTGTCACCATGAGTACCACAGCCCCGACTTCGGGGGGACAAACCGCGCACCTGTATTTTGAAATGAATCCCCCTAATGCATCCAGGACCAAGATCTATAATGCCACCATTTACAACTCGACGGTGTATTAGGCACCTCGAAAAATCAGTTCCAATCCTCGTCTAAGATAACGTTTCTTCCTAAATAGGCCGCAGGGAAATCCTCGTCGATAGATTGTCTTCGTTTAAGGCAATACGGCGGGAAAAAAATTGGTTTTTGCCTTTGAAATATGTTATACATGAGATAGTGATGTGTAGTACGGGCAAACTTGGGGAAACCCAGGGACGCAAAGGATCGGGCCTAACCCGCCGATATGGCGCGGCATGGCAGTCGAGCTGCATGATGGACGATGTGAGACCCAGGTGTGCCCGATGGTTTTAGGACCGCGCCTGGGGTTTATTATAAAATTTATGGGAAAGAATATTAAAGAGGGCTTTTATATGAAAAATAATATCAAATTTTTACTTTCAGTTATCCTGTGGCTTGGGCTTACTAGTGTTCCTAATCTGGCAACGGCTGCTTCGACAGCGATCGTGCAATCAACCTATCTTGGTGGTTGGGCCCCTAAAACCCTAGCTCCAAAATTTTCGAATAATGTTGCCGCAGGGGATTTGATTTTAGTCATGGCAGTTGGCGGCGGTTCGGATACTATTACTGTGACAGATAGTGGTTCAAATATTTATAATAAAATTGGTTCGGGAATGACCCAGGCCAATGGTCATGCACTATCTTTTTGGGCAAAAAATACAGGAGGTGCAGGCACAAAAGTTACGGTAACTTGTCATTTTAGTGCCCATAACACCAAAGAGCTTTGTGCGATACTGGATATTAGCGGGGCATCTTCAAGCCCAATTGATACATACAACTATTCTTCATTTGGTGGTAGCTCGAAGGCTTCTACCAAGTCGTTTACTACTGCTAAAAATGGAGATTTACTTATTGGCCAAATTTATGATGCTAATGGCGGTCAAAAAGCTAATTTTACAGCTGGCTCAGGATTTACAATGAATACGGCAGGCCAAATTTATTCAGGTAATGACTATTTTGCTAATGAATATAGCACTAATACAAAATCATCAGGTCCGCAAACAGTTTCTTTTAATAATGTTGTTAGTAACGGACAATCAACAGGCCCCATCTTTGGTGTTGGCATAGTTTCAGGCTCAGGGACGCAACAGACAGAGACCCTTACTGTCAGTGCCGGCAGCAATGGAACAATCAGTCCAACAGGTACAGTGACAGTTAATTCCGGGGCCAGCCAAACATTTACTCTTACACCAACCTTAGGATACAACGCAAACTTAACAGTCGATGGCAGTCCAGTAACATTGACGAATAATACTTACACTTTAAGTGGTATAACAGCCAATCATACAGTGGCTGCGAGCTTTTCTTTACAAACGGAAACGCTCACTGTCTCTGCCGGGAATAATGGTACCATCAGCCCTTCAGGTTCTGTGAGTGTTAATTACGGTGCAAGCCAAACATTTACCCTTACACCCGCTACAGGTTATACGGCCAGCATGACTGTAGATGGCATACCAGCAATATTGAGCAATAACACATTTACATTAAGTAACGTGACAGCGGCGCATACAGTGATAGCGAGCTTCACATTGCAGACGGAAACCATCACCGCCAGCACCGGGAGCAATGGAACAATCAGTCCAACAGGCTCCGTAAGTGTTAATTACGGAGCAAACCAAACATTTACTCTTATACCAGCTACAGGCTATACCGCCAGCATGACGGTAGATGGCATACCAGCAATATTGAGCAATAACACATTTACCTTAACTAATGTGACAACGTCGCATACGGTAATAGCCAGCTTCAGCTTACAAAAAGAAACCATCACCGCCAGTGCTGGAAGCAATGGAACAATAAGTCCAACTGGAACAGTAAGTGTCAATTACGGGGCAAACCAAACATTTACTCTTACACCTGCTACAGGTTATACCGCTATCTTGACAGTTGATGGAACGCCAGTGAGTTTGACCAATAATACATATACCTTAAGTAATGTGACAGCGGCGCATACTGTTGCAGCGAGCTTTAGCCTACAAACCGAAACCATCACCGCCAGCGCCGGGAGCAATGGAACAATCAGTCCAACAGGCTCCGTAAGTGTCAATTATGGAGCCAGCCAAACATTTACCCTCACACCTGCTACAGGTTATACCGCTATCTTGACAGTTGATGGGACGCCAGTGAGTTTGACCAATAATACATATACCTTAAGCAATGTGACAGCGGCGCATACTGTTGCAGCGAGCTTTAGCCTACAAACCGAAACCATCACCGCCAGCGCCGGGACAGGCGGAACAATCAGTCCAACAGGAACTATAAGTGTTAATTACTTGGCAAACCAAACATTTACCGTCACACCTAATGCAGGATATACAGCCACCTTAATGGTAGACGGCAGTGCGGTAGTATTGACCAATAACGCCTATACCTTAAGTAATGTGACAGCAGCGCATACGGTAGCAGCGAGCTTTACCTTACAAACTGAAAACCTTACAGTCAGTGCGGGAAGTAATGGTACGATCAGTCCATCCGGCTCCGTGAGTGTCAATTACGGAGCAAGCCAGATATTTACCCTCACATCGAGTATAGGCTATACCGCCAGCTTGAAGGTTGATGGGACAGCAGTGATATTGACAAATAATACTTATACCTTAAGTAATGTGATAGCAGCTCATACAGTTGCCGCCAGCTTTACTTTGGCAGTTAATGGCGCTTGTGGTTCGTCCAATGGCGCTATTTTGACCAGCGCTCCTACAACCAATCTTTGCAGTACAGGCAGTGCAACAACAGTCGCTGGCAGCGGACCATGGTCGTGGAGTTGCACAGGCAGCAATGGCGGTACCACCGCACAATGTTCGGCCTCCTCATCAACTTCGGGGATCGATGAATCATCGCTTCCCGCCATATATCAGACAACATGGGATCCGGGCATTGCAGGCGGCATCCCGGCAGACAATGATCCCGTACACCCGGCGACCGTTTGGCTTCCGGCAGGCAATCCCTACAACGGCTACTCCGTAAATCCAGCGCTTACTGGTGTCGCCAATGCAGCGGCCTTCTCAACGGCATTTCAGGCAGCCATCAATGCTGCCGGAGCAGCGGCGACGCCCACGAGCCGCAAGATCGTCCTTCTTGCTCCAGGTTCGTACTTCGTGAACCCTCAAACGAACAGCGGCGGTCAGGTCGGCATTGTCGTCAAAGTCGACAACGTCACCATCCGCGGTTCGGGTGCAACGAGCACGAGTATTATCGCCAACGGCCAGATCAATGATTACGGCACGGTCATCCTCTTCGGCCATCGCACAGGGTCTTCTGATGCGGACTTTGTGGTCCAGAACGTCACCGCGGACGCTCTCAAAGGCTCAATGACGATCCAAGTTGCCAACGCGAGTGCCTATACGGTCGGAGACGTCATTACCATCGACCATCAGGACGGCCCGGCATCAGCTGTTGGCGCCGTGGAATTTAATGGCGGATATCTTTGGTCCTACGATGGGCAATATTTCAAGCGCCAACCCGCTTATAGCTGGAATGGTCCAAGTACAGGGGCTCCGGCCTTTGGCAATGTCACTGGTATCGCCAGTGCCAACACCAACGCGATCAACGTGATGCCGACTTGGCGGACGACGATGCAGGAGGATGAGATCACCGCGATTAACGGCAATACCATCACGGTCAAAGATCCTTTGAATATTGATTTCCCGCTCTCCTTGAGTCCGCAGATATGGCGCGCCGTACCTTTCAATACCGCTTCCATTCCGGTCGGCAACCGCTGGGACGGCCTTGAGAACATCCGCGTTGCCGGCGGCAATAACCTCTGGGGTTATCCGGGCGGTAACATTGCCTTGAGCTATATGGCCTACTCGTGGGTCAAAGGTGTCGACGCCGATGGCGAGCATTGGTCGAGCGATCCGGTCAACCATCCTGGCAAGTACGGTTATAACATCGGCCTTGGGCATTGTTACCGCTGTGAAGTCACGGGTTCATATTCACACGGGGCCACCGACGAAAATCCGGGCGGGCAATCCTACGGCATTGTCGTGGGCATGGGTTCAACGCAAGACCTTGTTGAAGATAATATCTCCATCAACAACGACAAGCCCATCGCCCTTAATGAAACAGGCGGCGGCAATGTCATCGCCTACAACTATGTGGATGAATCCGAATTGTGGAACTCACCAGGCTGGCTGGAAAACGGTATTGATGAAGACCACGCCAACTTTACCCACAATGACCTTATCGAAGGCAACTGGGCCAACAACATCGGCAGCGATTCCACGCACGGCAACTCAAGTTGGATGACACACCTGCGCAACTACGCCAACGGCAATAACTTGTTGGGCGGGCCCATGAGCTCGAATCTACGCGCGGTGACGATGACTGCCTGGACAGGCAATTATGCCTTCGAAGGCAACGTGCTCGCGGGTGGCAATGTGTATCAAGTCACGCCATCAGCGCAAAACGGCACGCCGATCTACCAGCTTGGGCTCAACGCCGGCTATTCAGACAACGGCGGTGTGGACAATGGTTACGCGCAAGCACACATCTATCGGGACGGCAACTGGGACAATGTATCGAATGGCATCGTATGGAACACTACTGCTCATGCGATACCGAATTCGTTTTACTTGACTTCCAAACCTGCGTTTTTCGGCAACTATACATGGCCGTGGGTTGATCCAACGACAGGTACGACTTACACGTTACCAGCCAAGGCGCGTTATGACGCGGGAACGCCGTTTGGAACACCAACGGCTGTCAATGGTGCTTGCGGCAGCGCCAATGGAGTGGCTGTGGCCGGCGCTCCTTCAACTAATCTTTGCAGCACAGGCACAGCAACATCCGTCAGCGGGACTGGACCCTGGTCATGGAGCTGCAATGGCAGCAATGGAGGCAGCAATTCGTCATGTTCGGCGCCTTTATTAACATCAACACCGGTCAACGGTACTTGCGGCTCTGCCAATGGGGTTGAGTCTGTAAGCGTTCCGATCACAAATTTGTGCACTGCCGGCACCGTGTCCGCAGTCACTGAAACCGCCGCCACCACCTGGAATTGGACTTGTAACGGCATCAGCGGCGGGTCCACGGCCTCGTGTTCCGCACCGGTGCAGCCTGCCCCGGTCAATGGAGTCTGCGGCAGCGAAAATGGTGCGAACGCGACCAGTACACCGTCAAGCAATTTATGCAGCAGCGGTATTGCCACAGCAGTCAGTGGCAGCGGACCCTTTACTTGGACTTGCGATGGGACTAATGGAGGCAGTAATTCTGCTACCTGCACCACATCATTAAATGGAACTTGCGGCTCATCTGCCGGGGATGGAGCAACCACTGCCCCGACAACGAATCTTTGCAGCAACGGGACAGCATCAGCCGTCAGCGGCAGCGGGCCCTTTAGCTGGACTTGCGCCGGCTACACAGGCGGTAGCAGCGCGTCATGCACGACCTCCCCCGGCAGCACGGCCGGTATCCTGCCGTCTTATGACGACGCTTCTGCCAACTGGAAGAACGCCGGTATGGCGTTAGCCGGCGGCATTCCCAACCGCACGACGATTTGCGCGACGGTCAATCCGCTGGGTGGCGGACAAGACGACGCTACCAACATCAAAAATGCGATCAACGGTTGTCCTGCTGGCCAGGTTGTCCAGCTTGGGGCAGGCGCGTTTAACGTTCAAATGGCTGATCTGCCCATCCAGATTTCCAAGGGGATCACCTTGCGCGGAATGGGCAACTGCAACGGGACTCTCTCTCAATCACCAGCGGGCCCCTATTGCCAGACCTCCATATCTGTATCTGATGGCGCTCTCGCTTATACAGGCGGAAAGTGCGGTACAAGCGCCTCTAATGAAAGTGGTTGCAAGAGCGGATCGGCGTTAATCCTGATGGCTCCCGTTAACCCTGATTACAACTTCAGCTGGGCCAAGTGCGGTAACATCGGTTTCAACGGCAGCAGTCCGTCATGCGGTGCTATTGCGCTGACTACTGACGCGGCACAGGGGGATACAACGGTCCAGGTCAGCAGCACAAGCGGCTTCTCGGTCGGCCAGTGGGTCCTCATCGATGAGGCCTCAGGCGCCGGCTGGCAACCTGATCCTTTGAACAAAAATGCGAGCATGTGGGCTGCCCCTGACTGGCTCAATCCAACCGGCGGTTCTGCTGTCGGAGACAACAGCAATTCTGCAACAGGACGCGTCGAGTGGGCGAAAAATTCAAACGGCGGTGGGGATTTTAGCTCTTCCCAATATCCCTATCAGAGTAGTACATCAGGTTGCTGGCATTCCTATTGCGACCGGCCGACGGCTGAGCTGCATAAGATCGCGTCTATTGGTGCCGGCACCTTGACCTTTGATGATCCGCTCACCATTGCCTTTAGGCAAAGCGGCGGCCATAACGCCCAGGTCTATGGTAGTCTCTATGCAAGCAATGGGGGAGGCGGTTCACCCATTTCATTCCTGCAGACTGCGAGTGTTGAGAACATTTCGCTTCTGCGCGCGGTTGATATGGGTATAGAAATGGAATTCTGCGCTAACTGCTGGCTTAAGAACGTCGAGGTCGGCGACTGGTACGGCGGCGGCATTGAAATCGAGTATTCAGTTCGCAGCGAACTCAACGGCGTTTATGTGCATCATTGCTGGGACTCCGTTAACAACGGCTGGGAATATCCCATTGCCCTGGATAACGGCTCGACTGAAATGCTTATCACCAACAGCATCACCAACTTCGGCGGCAAAGGCATGGTAGCCCGTGCAGGGGGTGCTGGTTCTGTTGTGTCTTATAGCTATGTGGATGACTCGATGTATGATGATTTATCGGGCATCGGCGACTATTGGCTGGATATGGGGTTAAACGCGAGCCACTATTCAGGGCCGCACCATGTGTTGTTTGAAGGAAACTGGGCTGACAACATGGATAACGATAATACCCATGGCAACTCAATGTACATGACATTTTTCCGCAACCAAGGCACCGGATTGAGGACGCCGTTTATTGATCCTTCGATTAACGAGGCTGTGGATGACTTTACGGGGATTGGTTATGCTTGTGGAACAAGCGGACCGAGCGGGTGCCGGCTAAATGCGCCAGCTCCTTTGCGGGCGACGGGGCCCATGGCCTACAACTATTGGTTTGCTTTCGTCGGTAACACATTAGGATCGGCGGGAGTGACGACTGCGGCCAATGGCTGGACCAACCAAGGGGATTTTACCGGAAAACGCATATACATGCTGGGATGGAATGGCGGCGCCGGCGGTGAAGATCCGTACCTGGACGGAGTCACCGCATCGTATATTTTCCGTCACGGCAATTTTGATTACTTAAGCAACTCTGTCAAATGGGACGCGAACACGCCAGATGAGAGCCTGCCGGATTCCTTTTATCTGAGCAGCGAGCCTTCGTTCTTCAATGCCGGTGCTTCGTGCACCTACACATGGCCTTGGGTGACGCCAACTAGCTCCAGCCCAGTCCAGTCCAACAGTTGCGGCGGCTCCGGCCTACCAGCCAAGGCACGCTATGAAGCCGGGACACCGTTTAAGCAACCCTAGCCCTTAAACCATTACACCTCCCGGAGGTGTAATGGTTCACGGCATCGATGTTAAAAGGGTATTTTTTCAGGAATAATTGAAATTGCTTCGTTGGTTTCCCGAAATTAGTTTTCACTTCAATGCCTAATAATTTGTCCCCTTTAGACCGCCTTGCTTTGACACCTGCCTTGGTGGATGGTACAATTCCCAATTGTAGCCACTCAGATTATAGAATCCTTTACATAGACCGTAGTGCCCTTTTGATGTATACTAAAT
>Ga0207051_1077_pt1 | contig 14844 bp, 13 predicted proteins | sample Alteio_BWMinCont_61_FD_153292 | JGI IMG/M metagenome (GOLD analysis project Ga0207051, IMG submission 153292) | Enriched cells from forest soil in Barre Woods Harvard Forest LTER site, Petersham, Massachusetts, United States -... | ecosystem: Environmental > Terrestrial > Soil > Temperate forest >...
TGTGCGTGAATTCGATCACCGTTTGGGTTTGAGGTGTCGCAGGGAGGAATTCGCCGTTGCAGAGGGGCCAATGACTGCCACATCCTGCTCCGGACCCAGTAGCGCGCACGTATGCGCCCCAAAGAGCGACGGCGACATTGTACGCAAGCGTGAACCTCGCAAAGCGGTTGAGCGAGATTCGTCCGGCCGGCAAAACGGTTGAGGGCGTCGTGTCTTTATTCGCGACACTAATTCCGACTGATTGCATCACGCCGTTCCTTTCAAGCCCTTTCTTTCGCATTCATTTCTTGTCCAACGCGATCAATGCAAACAGCACCGGGAGATAGAGGATGGAAGCAAAGAGCAACTGCCGTGCGCAGACAATAGAGCGTTGAAGGGCGAAGCGTGCGCTGTAGTAGACCAAGACGACTCCAAGAACGAGAGCCCCAGCAAAGTAGGCGATTCCTGATTGACCGCGAAGTGCAGGAGCGATACCCACTATGAAAAGGCCCAGAGCGGGCAAGAGGGACTGCCAAGCAACAAAGCGGTCTCTGAGCTTGCTCGCGGGCAAGACGAGGTAGCCCGCGCGCGCGTAGTCTTCGCGATACATCCACGCGATGGACATGAAATGAGGGAATTGCCAGAGGAACACAATCGCGAAGAGCACCCAAGCTGCGGCATCTAGATGCCCGCACGCTGCTGTCCAGCCGATCAACGAGGGTGCGGCGCCCGGCACCGCGCCGACCAAGGTGCACAGGGGTGTAATCCGTTTTAGGGGCGTGTACAAGAACAAGTAGCTGAGAAGGGTCAGTGTGGCCAGCAGAGGTGCAAGGGCATTCGTCGAAATGGCGAGGTACACGACGCCAAAAACGGACAACAAAACTCCGAACCACAAAGCACGCGAACGAGCGATTCGTCCCGAGGTGAGCGGCCGCCGCGCGGTTCGGCGCATTTGCGCATCGTACTGCAACTCGATCAGCTGATTCAGTGTTGCCGCTCCGCTAGCGACGATGACTGTACCCAAGAGAGTATGAATGAACCGCATCCACGGAAAATGCGGAGGCGCTGCGGGTGAGCCAATCCAGAACCCAGCCGCCGCCGTGATGGCAATTAGGAAGTTGATTTCGGGCTTCGTTAGCTCCCAATAGTCGAACAATACATTGGAACTCGCGATGCGGCGACCTTGAACCGCAGACACGTCGAGCGCTGCCAGAATGGGCTCCGTTGCCATCTTTAGACAGCCTCCAAGCGCTGCGAATCACTCTCCGATGCCGCATCGCCACGCAATTCCGATTGCACCAAGTCGCCACGGTAGAAACTTCGCGGCGACAGCAGCCTGGTGCTGAGAATCGCGGCGGGAACGAGATAGACCAGCGTGACGCAGGTCCACATCAGCGCAGCCGCGCACTGCTGATCTTCTAGAACAGAAAAGCCAAAGTGTCGCGGCATCGAAAAATACACGGGGTACGCAACGCGGTCAGAGAACAGAAGAAATCCAGAGAGGATGTCGCACGGCAACGTGGCAAGAAAAAGGTATAAAAGGGTCGACCATTGCGGTCCCGCCGAGACACCCGGCCAAGGTTGAATAACCGGCCACCAGAAAAGAAGCCCAGCCCCCAAAAACGACGCCTGCTCGACACAGTGCCACACTTCTGAATGCATTCCGAAACTAAACAGTGCTGGCACATGCCATCCCACGAGTGTCAGGGCAGAGACACTCCAGCACAGTGCAGGCCGGGAAAGTTTGTGTGCAAACCGTTGCACTAATGGCCGTCGAAACAAAGGCCCGAGCACGATCTTTCCAAATCGTGGCAATCCATACCAGAAAGCGTGTAGGGGTTCGCCCAGCATGATTAGCGCCGGAGCAAAGGTCATCAGCAACAGGTGCTGAATCATGTGGACCGTCAACAAGTCATGATCGTAGGCAATGAGTGGCGAGCCTAGCGCTCCCCAGACTAAAGACACTCCAAAAAGGAAACTCGCCAACCGCCACCCCGGAATGGCGCTTGGAGAAGCTCGTTGCATGCGAAGCCAGCTGCGCACATACAAAAAGGACATGAGAACAAGAGCAATAAGGATGGTTGCACTCGGAGCCGACGACAATCCCATGGCGGTGTGGTGTATGGACGGCATAAAATCTTCCTAGGGATGAGCGCTGCGCTCTCGGAGCACGACATCGCGCGCGGCTTCGCGGGCGGGAGCCTGGCCTACGGGATGGAGTGTCTCGAGAAACGCGACAAGTGCCGTGGTTTCCGCTGGGCTCAAGTTTTTTCCATATGCAGGCATGTTGCCGCCTCCCTGGATCACCTGGCGGATGAGCTGGTCTTGCGTGAGCCGCGTGGCAACGTTGTCGAGCGCCGGACCTCTTTGTCCGCCGAGTTCTCCCAGTGAATGGCAATTGCGGCATTGCTTCACCTGAAATACGAGAGCCCCTTGTCGCTGAAGTGCAGTGGTGCCGTGCAAGAGTCTTTCTGGCACAGGATCACCGCTCCAAGCGTTCATATGCGGACTCCAAGGAGTAAATCCGGCGAGATGTGTAAATGTCCCTAGCGTTATTGCGATCAGCAGGACGGTCAAAACCGCAATCGGCCTCCGCCGCCAGCTCTTTTCTCCTTCGCCAGATAGAAAAGGCAGGAGGAGCAAGCCGATAATCACTACGACCGGGCCAATGAGTAGCGCTGGTGTCTCCATTGACGGGGGAAGCAACGAGAGCAAGGCATACAGCCATAGAAAAAAGTAATCCGGTTTCGGCACCGTTTGAATAATCGTAGGGTCCGGCCTACCGGTTGGTCCGAACGGACCAAAGTACAGAGCACATGCTGCGACGGCTAAGAGAATGAATGCGGCAAAGAACAGATCCTTCCAGATCGCGTAAGGAACGAAGGGCGCCCCATCCTTCTTTGTCAGTTCATGATATTCGCTGAGATAGCTGGCGCGCTTCACCACGCGTCCTGGCGTTGGCCATTCGTTGATTCCCAGTTTCAGGACCATCAGAACGTGAAGGCACACGAATCCGATCAGCATTCCGGGAATCACGAATACGTGTAGGGCGAAGAACCGCGAGAGCGTTGCGCCCGCGATGATCGGCCCTCCCAGCATCAGCTTCACGATTGCGGGTCCAGCAAAAGGGACCCGGCTGGCGATCGATGCCCCGATACCAAGTCCCCAGTAGGCGTCTTGGTCGAAGCGCAGCACCTGCCCGCTGAAAGCCATCCCGAGGGTCATAAGCAAAAGGAACACGCCAACGATCCACGTAAGCTCCCGAGGAAACTTGTAGGCCCCAAACAGAAACACCTGGGCCATATGAGTCAGAACAAGCGCCACCATGAAATTGGAGCCCCATCCGTGCATTGCGCGGATGAACCACCCAAGCGTTACATCGTGGTTCAGAGCCTGGAGACTGCTCCACGACTCACTGGCGGAGGGAACGTAGATGAGCGCTAGAAGAATGCCGGTCACTAGCTGCAAGAGAAATACGGTAAGTGCAGCGCTCCCGAACACGTACCACCAGCTTGCCGTGTTTCGCGGTACTGGGTGTTCCGCAACTTCGCGAATCGGAGCCGCGAGCTGCAAGCGCCGATCAAACCAGTCTCCAATTTGCGACATTATGCGCATGGCGGATTCTTTCCTGTGAGAGCAACACTCGGTCCGGGCGTGAATAGCTCACCGGCTTGGATAGTGACCAGACCGTTCTCAATTTTGTGCGAATATTCGAAAAGTCCCCGTTCCGGGGGGCCTGACGCACGTGAGCCGTCGCGGTAATAAGCTCCGCCATGACAAGGGCACATGAACAAACCGGATTGTGGAAACCAGCGGACTGGGCAGCCCAAATGCGCACAGTTAACGGCAAAAACCTGGAATTGATCACCCTCAACCCGCCGCACCCAGCAGGCCGTGTCCACCGTCTGGCCGTCGGTTGGCATCACGTAAGGATTGCGGAAGGTGGCCAGGCGCGTCTCGCCTTCCGGAAATTCGCTGACACGACCGAGAGGGACCCACGACAGATAAGCACCGGCGCGTCCCCGCGTAACCGAGGACAAAAGAAACCGTACGATCGGCACGGCAAAAGCCGTCGCAACAAGTCCATTGAAAAGAATTCCCAACTTCATGAATAGTCCGCGCCGGGAAATTCTATTTTCGTTTGGCATCTTCAGACTCCTGATGCTGGGTGTAAATCGAAGCAGAGTATGGCTGCCCCGGGTTCTGAACCCGCCGCGAGGCGAGCCAGGCAACTACGTCAGTGACTTCTTGATCCGACATCGGTTTTCCCGGCACGTTTCCACGCCAATCGGGCGCGCCAAACTCAGGACGCCCTGCGATCACGATCGTGCGAAGTCCTTGATCGCTAACGAGAGCTAAAAACGAATCATCCGTGATGGCGCTGCCGTTGGATCCCCCACCTCCGCCGGGAACGTGGCAAGATTCGCAGTAGGTCTTATAGGCGATTTCGCCTCGCTGAGGGTCCCCTGCCGATTTAGGCGCATAAGAAGGCGCGGCGGCAGTGTCCAGAATTCCCTGCTTGCTCCAACGCGAGCGAATGTCTTTGGTGAGCACGTCGATCTGCGCGTCAGTCAACAATCCGCCAGCGCTCTCGGCGAAGGCTGGCATCGCGGTTCTCGGCACGCCGTTGGCGATGACTTTGCGGATGGCAGCCTCGTCTGCAATCGCCAGATAAACAGGATTCGCAAGTGCGATGGCCGCTCCTCCGCGTCCGTCCGCACCGTGACAGCCGGCGCAGTTTTCCGCGTAGAGAGTGCGAAACTCCAAAATCTCAGTCGGCGCGAGAACTTCCGAACCCTTGTTCGGTTGGCCGTGTGGCGTGCCACAACCCGACACCAGGGTCGCGAGAAGGGCCACAAGTACACAAAGAAGCCGAAGTACGTTCACGGTCGTTTCTCCCCACTTTCTCGCGGCGGAACTATTCCGGGAGCTTCAACTCCCGCGCGTACAAAGAAGGGCAGATTCTCGCGAGTCGAGACACGCTCCTGCCGCACGACGACGAAGCCCGCTACGATGCCGAAGCCTATCTGCGAGGCCGTGAACCAGAACCAGTTAATGCGGCTTGCAAGCAAAGGGTTGAGAAGCTGCATAATCGAGTACAGCAGACCCGACCACAGGACTGGCGCGATCAGCCCTCCGAGTACAATCGGGCGCCGCGCGAACATGGGGAGCATCGCACCATAGAGCAGCCCCACGAAGACGGATCCTATGCCGTGAAGAACCAGTGCAAGGGCGAAACTATCCGCATGGAATGAGTTCAGTTGGGCCGGACCCAGCTTAAGCGATTCTGCATAGACGGTGGCGGCAAGGAGGTTGATTGAATACCAGATGCTCCCGGCTTTGAGCAGCCCGTAGGCACAGGCCAATACAGCCATCGCAACTCCTCCCGCCAAGCCACCCTTTATGCCAGCCGATACCGGGTAGGTCTCAAAGGGAAGCCATGCACGCACGAGATCGGGAGCAACGGGAACACGTTCGACCACGCGGCGTTCCGTCGTTATCCGATGTTCTTCGAACACGACAGGCACGGTTTCCTCATGCTCGTGAGGAAACACTTCGCGGAACCAGCCGACGCAACCCGCCACAGCCAGGACGACGCCCAAGGCACTAACCGACGCGCTCGTAAGAAGACCTGCGAACATCAAGGTGAAACCGAAAGCCAAAATAAGCGGCCACGCGGTTGATGCCGGCACTTTGATCTCAGCTGGGGCCCGGAGGCTCTGCTCTGATTGCCCCACGGACAGCTGCGTTGCCATTTTCTTCTCCTCAGCGGCCTAGAACGTAGACAACGGCGAAAACAACGACCCACACGGCATCGACAAAATGCCAGTAAAGGGAAAGCACGTTGACGCGAGCAGACTGCTCCGGTCCAACGCGCCCTGCCAATCCGAAGAACAGCACAATGCTCAGCATGATCAGTCCAGCGGTAACGTGAAAGGCGTGCAGGCCAACCAGCGAGTAGTACGTTGTTCCAAAAAGGTTCGTGGAGATGGTCAGCCCGTGTTCGTAGATCAAGCGGTGCCATTCCTGGCCCGTGCCGTGCAGAAAGAGGGCGCCAAGAGCGATCGTGAGCAACCAAGAGAGCAGAAATGCGGTGAGCCTTCCGCGTTCCAGAAGTTTTCCCGCAAAGTGGATCGTCAGACTGCTGGACAATAAACAGATCGTATAGAAGATCGGCGTTTCCAGCACTTCGCGCGGAGTCGGTCCTGAAAGGCTTTTCCCCACATAATAGAGATAGGCCACAACGAAAATGGTGAAGATGGCAGACTCAGCGAATATGAGACACGCCATGCCGATCTTCCCGCGATATGGGAGCTTCCAAGCTAAGGGGCTTTCCGGGAGCGGAGTCGTAATTGCGCTCATTAAACGATTCCTTCACTCATAGCGGCTGTCCGGGTCTTCCGGATGCTTCAAGTCCCACAAAGGTCTGCGGCTGGCGACTGTTGGGATCTCTGCAAAGTTGTAGACAGGGGGCGGCGAACTTATCGACCATTCAAGAGTCCAGGCGTCCCACGGATCGTTTCCCGCTTTGGCTCCCCTGAAGTAAGAAACGACCAGGTTCGCAACGAATACTAGAATGGCGATGGCCTGGACGAATGCGCCGATGGACACGAGAAAGTTCAACGTGTCCCAACCGCGGCCAGGCTCGTAGGTATAAATGCGACGCGGCATCCCTAGCAAACCGGGAATGTGCATCAAATCAAACGTGAGATGAAAGCCGATCAGGAATAACCAGAAATGGAGTTTGCCGAGGCCTTCGTTCAACATTCTTCCGGTGATTTTTGGGTACCAGTAATACAATGCCCCAAAGAGGGCAAACAAAATTCCGCCCACGATTACATAGTGAAAGTGGGCGACGACAAAGTAGGAGCCGCTGAGTTGCCAGTCGAAGGGCGACGACGCCAGCATGATGCCGGTGAGGCCCGCGATCAAAAACTGGAATAGGAACCCGATGCAGAACAGCATCGGCGTCTTGAACTGGATCTTACCTCCCCACATTGTGCCCAACCAGTTGAAGATCTTAATGCCCGTTGGTACGCCCACCACCATCGTCGTTATAGTGAAAAAGCTGTTGGCGTAGGAATTCATCCCGATGGTGAACATGTGGTGCGCCCAAACACTCATGCTTACAAAAGCGATACAGACGGTGGCACCGACCATGACGGGATATCCAAAAATTGGTTTCCGGGAAAATACTGGAATAATTTCAGAGGCAAAGGCAAAGCAGGGAATAATCAGGACATACACCTCGGGATGCCCGAAGATCCAAAAGAAGTGCATCCACAGCGTGGCCGAACCGCCCGCCTGAGTATCGAAAAAATGACCCCCAAGATAGCGATCCACCAGTAACATAAGCTGGGCGGCGGATAGAGGCGTAATCGCGAGCAAAACCATTCCAGACATCACCAGATTCAGCCATGCCAGCAGCGGCATGCGGCTTAACTTCATGCCTGGACAGCGCATTGAAATAATTGTCGCGATGATATTGATGGCAGTGCCGATGCTACCGAACCCCGAGGCCAAAAGAGCAATCGTCCAGTAGTCCGAGCTATGGCCAGGTGAAAACGCGCGCGAAGCCAAGGGGGCATACGCCCACCAGCCCACGTCCGGTGCGTTACCAGCACCGTACAATCCATTTCCACCAATGAAACTGAAGTAGAGCAGAAACCCACCGAACGCTGTCAGCCAGAAGCTGAACGCGTTCAGCCGCGGAAATGCCATGTCACGCGCGCCGATCATCAGTGGCACCAGGTAATTCCCAAAGCCGAACAGGACGGGCATTGCCACAAAGAAAATCATGGTCGTGCCGTGCATCGTGAACATGCGGTTGAACACCTCGGGAGAAACAAAATCGTTGCGTGGGCGCATCAGCTGGATACGAATGACGGTGGCTTCGATTCCGCCGACAACGAGAAAAAACAAGGCATAGAGGATATACAGAATACCCAGGCGCTTGTGATCGACCGTGGTCACCCACTCGTGCAGCGTTTGGACCCACGGCTGGGCCGTGGCTTCCGTCGTTTGAATGGCTATGGCATCCGACGACATAGCTGATCCGCATCCTCTTTCTTAGTGCAGTGTTTCCAGGTAGCGCACGAGTGCGTCCAGCTCGGTGTCGCTCAATTTCATTGCCGGCATCAACGATCCGGGCTTGATGGCGTCTGGGTTCTGAATCCACAAGCGCAAGTTTTCCGGCGTATTTTCTGCTGCACCGGCTGCGATGGTGCGTCGACTCATTAAATGCGTGAGATCCGGACCAAAGCGGCCAGTGCCGTTTGTCCCGGCAATTGCGTGACAGTTTAAGCAGGCGGTGGTTTCGAAGACATGTCTCCCGGCGGCTTCCTTTCCATCCTGATTCGCTGGCTGCTGTTGCCAGCGTACCCAGGCGTTGAAGTCTTCCGGGCTATCCACATACACCCGCAAAAGCATCTTCGCGTGCTGTGTCCCGCAGTACTGCGCGCATTGGCCGAGAAATAGGCCCGCCCCGTGAGGATCCAGCCACATCTCGTTTACGCGATTCGGAATCAAGTCTGTCTTGCCTGCAAGCTGAGGAACCCAGAAGCTGTGATCCGTGTCGGCGGAGAGCAATTTCACGAATGTCGGTGTGGGATGAGTGGGGTAGCTCAGAGGGATATGGAGTTCGTTCGCGGTGACGACGCCGAGCGCGGGATACCGAAATTCCCACCAAAACTGGTGCCCGATTGCGGTTAGCTCCACCGCCCCTGCAGGCCTCGGCGCGTCCTGGATCCCGTGAATCACTCGCGCCGTCGCCAGAAAAAGAACAACAACGATCAGAATCGGAATGACGGTCCAGGCCAGCTCAATCTGCGTGCTTCCATACACCTGAGCTGGCTCACGCTCCGCGCCCGCAACTCTGCTGCGGAATCTCACCACGACATAGCTCAATAAACAGAAGACGACCAGAAAAATTAGACCAGTGATACCGAGGACAAAATGAGAAAGGCGATGGATAGACTCCGCTGGCGTTGAGTGCGGATCAAAGATGCTCGGAACTAGATGATCAGGCGGGGTACTTGCACCGCACAAGCTTGCGGCGAGAAGCACCCCCACGATCAGAACGAGAACCCCCGCGGCTCGGCCGGCAATCGCTTGCCGATCTGCCTCGCTCATCGCTTCGCCAATCCTCATCAAGAATTCTCTCCAAGAAGTTCAGCAGTTGTTGTCGAAAACCAAGCTTGCCTACGCCTTCGAACTACGCAATGCGGTCTCCAACCAATTACGAGATAAGGAGAAACCGCAAGCTGTCCCGGTTGAGCGCTTTACGAATTGTCAGGCGAAGAGCGAGAAATCGCTGCGGCACTTTTCCGTCTCGTGATTGACAAAATCGTCGAGAATTTGTCGCAGATATACCACTGTTTCGGGAAAGACTCGGAGGACGCTTGGCGCTGGTCAGCGAGGCCAACATTGCGGGCAAAACGATAGTCACCTATAACCTACATCTGGAAAGCCAGGGGATGATCAGTTGCGCCGTTTCCAGCTTGCCAAGGTCCTGGACTTAGCAGGAGGGCGCGGTTGCAAACGACCTGATTTATGAACGGAGACGTATCATTCGGGTGTCTGGCCCATCGCATGAATAAGTTCGTGCTGCGCTTGGCATTCTGCCAGTAAGCGTGACGATCCCGGCTCCTATGATGACGCCAAGGATCCCCAGAAGTGGACTCTTCGAGAGATCGACCGGCGCAATTTTCCCGACGCCCTCTGCGATTTGCGCTGGCGGAGGCAGACGTAATACCGGATTTGCAGCGGCCATCTTACGCTCCAATCACTGCTTCGTGCGGACGGTGGCTACGACAGAGAGTCCCGGACGCAAGATCGTTGCCTCGTTCGAATCTTCGAGCGCGATCTTCACCGGTACTCGTTGCACCACTTTTGTTGTGTAGCAACTGTGCATCCAACCTGGATATTCCCGAGACAGTCCGCCATCCTTTTTGTTTTCAGTGCAAAGTAGATATGCGAGCCCCTGGGACCACGGAAGGGCATCGCTATCGCAGGCTATTGATGCAAAGGATTTGACGATAATGTCTAAGGCGTGATGGCGTTGGGTGTTTCAGTCTGAAAGAATGTGGCTTAGCTTGTGGTCCGAATGGCTACACTTCGAGAATTGTTTCGAAATTCTGCCTAGAACGACCAAGTAAGAGCCTGTTTGAAAATCGGAAGGCAGATTTACGGTATTTGAAAACGTGCGAATCGCTGCGCTGCGGAAAGCGTAATCTCAGTCCTGCCACCGGTCCGCAGGTGGTGCAATACCAAGACGCTTCATCTTGTAAAAGAGGGTGGTGCGCTTCAAGCCGAGTCTGGCGGCTGCTCCTCGCGGACCTCCGAGCTTCCAATTGGCGCGCTGGCAAGCAACGAGGATCTCTCTCCGCACCTTATCTTCCAGTGTCGGATTCGCAATCTCTGGGTCTAGCGACTCGTATCTCTCGAGCGGCCCTGGTTCAAAGATGCCATTATTGGAGAGAATGACACCGCGCGCGATGTAGTTTTGCAGCTCTCGAATGTTACCCGGCCAGTGGTGGCGAACCAGGACGCGCATGGTTTCCTCGGGGATGGTTTCGATTGTTTTGTCCATGGACTCAGCGAAATGTTGAACGAAGTGTTCCACGAGCTCGGGAATATCAGCTTTCCTTTCGCGTAGCGGCGGAAGATAAACCGGAAAAGCATTCAGGCGGTAGTACAAATCTTCGCGGAATTCGCGGTCGCGAACCATTTGTTTCAGGTCTTGGTTAGTTGCAACAACGACGCGAACATCGACTCGCGTTGTACGCGTGCTACCCACTGCCTCAAACTCACGCTCCTGGAGCACACGGAGCATCTTGGGTTGAAGCTCCAATGGCATGTCTCCAATTTCATCGAGGAACAGAGTGCCGCGATCTGCCAACGCGAAGCGGCCGACATGAGAATTGACGGCGCCCGTAAAGGCTCCGCGTTCGTGTCCGAAGAGCTCGCTTTCGAGAAGCCCGGCTGGCATCGCCGCGCAATTCACCTTGACCAGATTTCGGTTTCGACGGGGACTGAGCTCGTGAATCGCGCGCGCGATGACTTCCTTGCCAGTGCCGGTCTCTCCAGTAATTAAGACGGTTGTGTTCGTGCCAGCCACGGCCTCCACCTCGTTCAGAATTGGGCGCAGGCTGCCGCGGCGACCCACGATCGTATCGAGGAAGGAGGAATCTGCGCGTTCCGACCTGCCATTCGAGTGTTCATCGTTACGATGAAAAGTGGCATTCATCGGCGAGCTTTCCGTGTGTCGACTGAGCTGCATGAACGAATCTTGTGCTGTGCTCATGTTCTGCTCCTGTTTCTTGAGCGTTTATGGCTCGCTCTCATTTGTAGTATAGGTAGCGGACACCAGCTAGACTCGGGCCGCAAAGCCCCTCGCTTTTCTTGCCTTCAGGCTGGGCAACTACAGGTCGGTGGCAATCACCTGAGCGACAATATTCGATCGAACTTCGGCGACAATTCAAGCGAGACCAGCCCTAGTTTTTGTACCAATTCGAGTGAGTGAGTTTACATCACCACGCAACGCAAACTATTTCTTCTCTGCGACCAGGATGCTTACACCGGACCAATGATCATGCTCCAGCCGAGGCGGAGGAGTCTCGCTCAACGGCATCACACCTACACTCTTTGCGGCGAACGGGTACCGTGCTTCGAGGTAGCTCCGAACAAGCTGTGCGCGCGCATAGGACCATGAAAGCGCATCGGCTGGCGCCGGTGTGTCTGAATACCCCTCGATCACGATAGGATGTGTGAAGATCGAGTCTCCAAATGATGCGACAGCGCCATCAATAGCATGTTTCCCACCCTCGCTCAGTTCCTCCGTGCCATGCGGCCCGTGCTGAAAGAGGGTCTCAGCCTGCAACCATGCGCGCGGGCTATGCGTGCTTCCAAAGAGCTTACTGCGTCGATATTCGTGTGGGGACAGGCTGGAAAGCGTGTAGTACCCACGGCGGTTGAAAAAGCCCTTGAAGAAGAAGTTGTGCTTCAGGGCTTCGGTATCTTCAGCCATGTTGCCCGTCGCAGCACTCACATTGCTCAAAGCTTCGCTGATGTTTTGTCCTGCCGTCACACCATTTGCATCGGGTCCTAAAGCCTGAACCAGGCTTTGGTGGACTTGTTCGATAGTGGCATCGGCCCGGGTCGAAACGGAACGTATCTGCGTCATAGTGTCATCAAGCTTCTGAGGTAGCTGACGCTGCTCAACGTCTGCAACAAGGCTGTTCACTCGAGCCGAAGCCTGGTTGAGGTTCGAGGTTGTTGACTGCACGTTCCACATGGTTTCTCGGATCTGAGCTGCCATCTTCTCATCGCTAAGAAACATCCCTGCTGGTCCGCGGCCCTCTTTGAGTCCCACGAGCAAATCATTCGCATTACTCACGGCACCGCTAACACCATCAAGTGCAGTGTTAAGTTTGCCCCTTACCTGCTTTAGCGTCGCGTCTGCATCATTCATGATCGCGACACCGTGGGTAAGCAGATCAGACATGCTTACAGGAGGTTTGCTTTGCAGAACCGAGTCCGCCTTTGCGATGGCGGCATTCGGAGATCCGGGATGAACCGTCAGAAAAGTATCGCCTACGACACCTTCTGTATCCACAGTTACAACCGAGTCGGCTCGAACCAGGCCGTGCAGTTGCTCGTCGACCTTCATCTGTACACGAAATCGGCCAGTCGGCGACCGAGGTACGTCGATCTTGGTTACCTGGCCTGCGTCCATGCCGGCAACCTGCACCTTCGAACCCTTGGTGACGCCGTCAAGATCCACAAACTCGGTATACAGGACTATGTGTTGCGCGAACGCCTCGTGACGACTCCCAACAAGGAAGATGCCGAGAGCGAAGAGCGTTGCGCCGGCGATAATGAAAATTCCCACAGCAAGGTATAGTCTAGACATCAGTTCTCTCCGTAATAAGCCTGCGAGCCACCTCGTTTTCGCTCTGACTTACCTCTTTGACTGATCCAAAGGCGACAAGACTCCCCTTGTCAAGCACGGCGACCCGGTCAGCTACTCGACCGACTCCACGTATATCGTGAGTTACGATGACCAGGGCAGTACCATGCTCGGCTCTCCGGCGCATGAGAAGTTCATCGATCTCGGAAGCCGTGATGCGATCCAGGCCGCTGCTCGGCTCATCGGCCAACAGGATCTTTGGCCCAAGTACCAACGCTCTCGCAAGTCCAGCCCTCTTCTTCATACCTCCCGAAAGCGCAGACGGATATTTACCGCCATCTCCTCCTAAACCAACATCAGTAAGAGTCCGGTGGACCAGTTCATCGATTTCGTTTTTGGCCTTCTTGGTAAGGCGGGCAAGTGGCAGCGCGAGGTTTTCGTAAAGAGTCAGAGAATCAAATAGGGCCGCATCCTGAAATAAATAGCCAAGCTTTTTACGGACGGAAGACAGATGATGCTCATCCATACCAACGACGTTGTCCCGATCGACCCAGATCTCGCCTGAATCGGGACGCATGAGAGCCATAATCAGCTTGAGGGTAACGCTCTTTCCAGTACCACTGCGGCCAAGTACGCAAAGCGCCCGCCCCTGTTCGATATGAAAAGAAACGTCATTCAGTATGCGTTGAGTACCGAACGATTTCGTCACCTGCTTAAATTGAACCGCGATGGCGTGGGGCTCGTTCATAGTGCCGTGTCCGGAAACAGGAAATAGATACACTTAATTAACAAGACGTCTGCAACGATGATCAGCAGCGAAGATACAACGACGCTGTTGGTAGCTGCTTCTCCGACGCCCTGGGCTCCCTTATCCGTCGAATAACCAAAATGTGAAGAAACCGAGCCGATGATGAATCCGAATACGGCGGTCTTAAGGGTAGGCGCGATGAAGTTCGACCAGTGAAGATGGTCAAAAGCACGGCTAAAATAGAGTGCTGGCGCAATGTGAGAAGTCAGTTCTTCCGAAAGAAAGCCGCCCAGCAGGCCTGCAAAATCCATAAAAAGGGTCAACAGTGGAAGTGTGATCACGCAGGCCAAGACTCTTGGCACCACCAGAAACTTGAATGAGTCGATCGACAGTGACTCGATGGCGTCGATCTGTTCTGAGGCGCGCATGTTCGCCAGAACTGCCCCGATACCTGATCCTACGCGCCCTGCAAGCAACAGTCCCGCAACCAACGGACCGATCTCGACGAAGAACGACACTGCTTGCACGGCAGGAATCATTGCAGTTGCTCCAAATGTCACCAGAGTGCTTCTAGTGTGGAGCGTCATAACAGCTCCCAAGGCGAAGCCCGAAACGACAACGAGAGCTAGCGACTTGTTTCCTACCTCGGCAAGATGACGGAGCAACTGAGCAAACTCAAACGGAGGTCTGATGGAATCCGTGAGAACGCGTAAGCCGAGCAGCCCCACCTTCCCAACGAATTCCAACACTTTAGTCAGCGAGCGCATGAGACCTCTCTAGTCCAGACGTCGTCGGCCTGTCTGTGAATGCCTTGGCATCGGACGGCGTGATAGTAGCAATCGGGAGGCATCGTCGAAATTACATGTTCCTGGTAGAAAGGGCGCAAGACAGGCCAAGCGTTCTTGGAGGCGGTTTATCGGTTGCGTGACTTACTGAAAAAAGAGAGAGTGACGCCAAACGGTAAGCCAGGACACGGCGAAAGATGTTGGGACGCTGACGCGGTTTGAAGACGAAGACACACGCGGCCTCTTCTCGCTACTTGACCCTCCAGCGAGATTGCGCATACAAATTGCGAAGATCAGCCCTGCACTTGAGAGCAAAGTCACTGAGCGGATCCAGGTACCGCTCGAGCACGAAGGAAGCTATCTGGTCGATGCTCATGTTCTTCTCGCCGTATCTCTGGACGAGATTCTTCACGAACGCGTCC
>Ga0207051_1079_pt1 | contig 14616 bp, 11 predicted proteins | sample Alteio_BWMinCont_61_FD_153292 | JGI IMG/M metagenome (GOLD analysis project Ga0207051, IMG submission 153292) | Enriched cells from forest soil in Barre Woods Harvard Forest LTER site, Petersham, Massachusetts, United States -... | ecosystem: Environmental > Terrestrial > Soil > Temperate forest >...
CGCGTCGGTGTGCAGCGGCCCGGGGGTGAAGCGCAGGCGTTCCTCGCCACGCGGCACGGTGGGGTAATTGATCGGCGTGACGTACATCCCGAACTCGGACAGCAGGCGTTGACTGACCTCGGTGCAAAGCGCGGCGTCGCCGACATGCAGCGGCACGATGTGGCTGGCCGAGCCGATCCGCGGCAGCCCGGCACGGTCGAAGCGGCGTTTCAACGCATCCGCCCGCTCGAACAATTTGGCGCGGCGCGCGTGATCCTGGCGGACATGCCGTACGCTGGCCAGAGCGGCGCCCGCGGTCATCGGCGGCAGCGAGGTGGTGAAAATGAACCCCGGCGCGGTGCTGCGGATGAAGTCGATCACGTCGGCGTCGCCGGTGATATAGCCGCCATGGCAGCCGAACGCCTTCGCCAGGGTGCCCTCGATGATGTCGATACGATCGGCGACGCCGTCACGCTCGCTCACGCCGCCGCCGTTGGGGCCGTACATGCCCACCGCGTGCACCTCATCCAGATATGTCATCGCGCCATACCGCGACGCGAGGTCGCAGATCGCGCCGAGCGGGGCGATGTCGGCGTCCATCGAATACACTGACTCGAACGCGATCAGTTTCGGCGCGGCGGGCGGCGCGGCGCGCAGCAGTGCCTCCAGATGCGCCATGTCATTATGCTGGAATATTGAACAAATGCCGCGCGACCCTTTGATCCCGGCGATCATCGACGCGTGGTTCCGTTCGTCGGAGAAAACCTGCCACCGCTCGTCTCGTCCATTCGGCGCACTGTTCAAAATGGTGGACAAAGCGGCCTGATTCGAGACGAAGCCGGAGGTGAACAGCAGGCCCGCCTGCTTGCCGTGCAGCGCCGCCAGCTCTGCTTCCAGTGCATCGAGCGTGGGGCTGGTGCCGCTGATGTTGCGAGTGCCGCCGGCGCCCGCGCCCATGGTGCGCGCGGCCTCACACGCGGCGGCGACGACGACGGGATGGCTGCCCATCGCGAGGTAGTCGTTGGATGACCAGACCAGGACATCGCGCCCACCCGGACCGCGATAATACGGAAACCGGTCGACCTGCCTGCGCAGCGGGATAAAGGTGCGATAGCGCCCTTGCGCCCGGATGTCGGCCAGGGCCTCGCGGCAGAAAGCATGAAAGTCGGTCATATCCGGCAACGCCCTTGTGGCACGAGGTACATTTCGCAGGCTATCAATTTTCATCCTGGCTAGCCAGCCGGATAATGGAGCGTGGGCCGGTCCCCTCATTGATCGAGGTCAAGGGACAGCCGCGCCAGGGGGCCTGCTCGTGGGTTGCCGGCCTCGTCATTTGAACGTCATTTTTACGTTAATCCAGCGTTAATTCGCGATGGGCCGATGGGTTGATCTGGGTCAACCCACTTTTTTCGCGCCCGGTTAGGTTCGCGTTCGCCAACCGGAGCCTAGTCTCTCCGGGCGACTGGTGCCTGGCCTCGCCGGGAAAAACTCACGCCGCCGGATGTCAGGCGAGCGACGATGGAGGTCCGACTGCCATGCCGTCAGAGCGCTACTCTCGGCTCGCGGACGAAGCACGCGGCATGACGGGGAAGCCGCCATGCTGATCCCGCTCAAGTTGGTGCGCGACCAGCAATTGCAACAGCAGTTGTTCGATCAGTTGCGCGCCCTGATCGTTTCGCGGCGGTTGCGGCCGGGCACGCGTTTGCCGTCCAGCCGCATGATGGCGGAACAGTTCGCCATTTCGCGGGTGACGGTGCTGCTGACTTATGAACGGCTGATCGCCGACGGCTATCTGGAAACCCGGCCCGCCGCCGGCACCTTTGTCGCCCGCCCGCCTGGCCCGGTGCGCCCGTGCATCTCGGCGGTGGCCGAACCAGCGGAACATCCCGGCCACGCGATGCCGGAGCCGGAACCGCGCGCCGGCTGTCCGGACCCGTCGCTGTTCCCGGCCGGCCGCTGGCGATCGCTGCTGCGCGCCGGACTGGACAGCCTGGGTGAACAACGCGCGACCGGCCATCCCGCGGGCAGCGCGGCGTTGCGCGACGCCATCGCGAGTTGGGTGTCGGCCTCGCGCGGACTGGCCGTGGCGCCCGACCAGGTGCTGGTGGTCAGAAGCCGGCAGCAGGCTCTCCACCTCGCCGCCGGGTTGGCATGGCGCGCGTGGCCGTCCGGGGCGCGCATTGTCCTGGAGGACCCCTGTGACGCCGCCACCGCCGCCACCCTGGTCTGGGGACGTGGCGAACCGGTGCAGGTTCCCGTCGACGCGGACGGATTGTGCACGGACCGCCTGCCCGCCGGCAACGCGGCGCTCCTCCACGTGACGCCGGAGCATCAGCGCCCATTCGGCGCCGCCCTCTCCCTCGACCGCCGCCTTGCCCTGCTCGACTGGGCCGCGCGGAGCGGCGCTCTGGTCCTGGAGGAGGATTGCGAGGGCGAACTACGATACGGCGACATGAACGCACCCTCGCTGATGAGCCTGGACGAGATGGAATGCGTGGTCCGGATCGGCGGATTTGGCGTGTCGCTCGGGCCATGGGTGGACGTCGCTTATCTGGTGGTGCCGCGCCGGTTGATCGCCGCCGCGATCGTGGCGCGACGATTGATCGACGACAGCCGTGGCGGTCTGGAGCACGCGGCGCTGACCAAATTTCTGGAGGGTGGCGGTTACGCCCGCCATCTGCATCGCCTCACCAGGACTTATGCCGGGCGGCGCGACGTCCTGATCGCGGCGCTGCGGCGGCAGTTTGGCCAGAACACGCGGGTACTGGGCGAGCAAGCCGGCCTGCATCTGGCGTGGTATCCGCCCGCGGATGGCGGGTCGCCCGACGCGATCGCGACGCTGGCGCGCCATTCCGGCCTGGATGCGGCGGCGCTGGCGGACGGTGTGGTTCTGATCGGCTTTGGTGTGCCGGACGAAAATCACATCGAGACCGGGGTCCGACGGCTGGCGGCGGCTATGACGGAAGCCGACGACGGGCTGCCGCGGATCTCCGCCCTGTCGGCCGGGTTCGCAAGGTCCGGCTGATCGCCGTCAGGGGCACTCGCGCGCCGGTGTGGTCAGGACGAAACAGCGGGACCGCTCACGGATGCAATGGGCCGGCCGGCATCTGGTATCATCAGGTCGCGGCCTTCTGGGCCTACGGCACGTCGCGCGCCGATGCGATACTGCCTCAGCCGGAGGTCTTCATCCGGTGGTCGGAAAAAGTCGGCGAAGCGATTGACCGTCATTTCTCAACGTCTCCGCCGGGCTTACGGCGGGGGCCTCCCGGGGCAGGAGGCACGGCCGGGCGAACAGGTCGCGCCAGGCCATGGCGTTCCGGTTGCCGCCACTGTCGCCCTGGTGGTGGCGACGGGATTAAATCCTCTCGTACGGCGATGCGTGGACGACTCTGCCAGGGCGCGATACGCGGGCGCGGCGTTCCGCGCGCGGACCGGCCTGGATGCCGGGACGCTGGTGGCCTATCATGCTCGTCGTGAACCTCATGTGGCCGTCCATGCGGCGGTACCGCCCAGTCAGACGACGGTGAAACGACAAATCGAACAAAGGAACGAAATGATGAACCGAATGGTGCTGGCGGCACTTGTTGCCGGGTCGATCGGATTTGGCGGGACGGCACAGGCCGCCGGCGACGCCGCCGCGGGTAAGATAAAGGGCGCGCCCTGCCTCATGTGCCACGGGCCGGCTGGCCAGGGTACCCAGGTGGGGCCGAAAATTGCTGGACTTGATCAGGCCGTTTTCATCCAGGCGCTGAAGGACTATGCGTCCGGCAAAAAGGTCAACCCGCTAATGAAAGCGCAGGCGGGAGCGCTCAGCGACGCTGACGAGGCCAACCTCGCCGCCTACTTCGCGACACTCAAGTAACATGACGCCCGGCAAATCGTGATTCCCGGCACAGCATGACCCCCGGAAAAACATGACCCGGAAAACATGACCCGGAAAACATGACCCGAATGGGCGCACCTTTCGAGTGAGGCAAGCAATGAGGCGGGGAGCCGCATCCCGGGGACGGTTCGCGCCGTGCCCGGATGCGCCCCGCCAGCGAGACCAGAGGAGCCACCATGGCTGAACCGCCACTGCACCGGATGTTTCATCACTACTCCGAAATGCCGTACAGCCTGCGCACACTGTATACGGTGACGCTCCTGGTACTTGGGTTGGGCTACCTGTTCGCCCTGGTCTACATATTCGACAACTATGCCGGACGTGCCGGCGGCAGCCCGTTCATGTTGACTTACCAGGACATCGTCCAGGGCTATAGCGGCTCGCCGCAAGGCTCCCGCGTCGAGTCCGCCCTGAACGGTCCAATGCGCGCCATGCTGCCGCCGGACGAGCATGACGCGATCCTCAACTGGGTGCACGCGGGCGCCAAGGCGGACACGTTCGAAACCACGATCAAGCCGGTGGTCGAAAAGCGCTGTCTGATTTGCCACAACGGCGCCGATCCGCATTTGCCGAACCTGACCGGCTACGACAACTTCAGCAAGGTGACCACGGTGGACACCGGCCCCTCGATCGTCACGCTGGTTCGCGTGTCGCACATCCATCTGTTCGGGATTACCTTCATCTTCTTCATCATGGGCTCGATGTTCAGTCACGCTTACGTGCGGCCGATCTGGTTCAAGTGCGCGGTCATCGCGTTGCCGTTCCTCGCCAACATATCGGATGTGAGTTCGTGGTACTTCACAAAGCTGTTCCACCCGTTCGCCTTGGTCGTGATCGGCGGCGGTGCGGTGATGGCCGCCAGCTTCGCCTTCATGTGGGTGGTGACCATGTACCAACTGTGGTTTTCCAGGCCGCCCCGGATGGTCCTGGATCGTGGGGGCGGCGACTTGCCCGGTCTCGATTAAGCGTTATAGGGCATCGGTTCGGAAAACTCACTTCGCCAGGATGCAGTCATGAAGAAACGCCTCGTTATCGCGATCGCGGCCGCCGTCGCCGCGGGCTCAGTCGCCGGGTCCGGCGTGCCAGGAGTCACGCGTTTGGCACTCGCCGCGGGACCGCCGACCAGCTTCAAGGAGGACGTGCAACCGGTGTTCGTGGGCCGCTGCGTATCCTGCCACTCGGCGGACGGAGAGGGTTTCAAGGCCAGTGGGTTGGATCTGACGACCTACCAGGGGGTCATGAAGGGCACCAAACTCGGACCCATGATCATTCCTGGCGAACCGGATAGCAGCAACCTGATGCGGCTGCTCGACTGGCACGCGTCGCCGCAGTTGCGTATGCCGCACGGCAAGAAGCAATTGTCGGTCTGCGACCGCAATGCGATCCGGGCCTGGATCCGCGAGGGCGCCAAAGACAATTGAGCGGGAGGGTGGGGCTCGCTGCCGGGCCCTGAACCGCCGTGATATTGAGCATGAGGCGCGTTCCCGCCTTGCCCTGGCGCATGGCATCCCGCACACCGTTGGCCTTCACCTGGCGATCGACGCGGCCGGGCACCCGTAACATTCCATCGGCATGGATCCGGATTAGGTCCCCGGTGCGAAACATTCGCCATCTCCGGTGATTGGTCACCGGCATCATACGGCCGGGAACCTACCCGCCGTTCCGCCATTCGCGTGGCTTTCATACCGGCACGCTTAAGCGTTGACGTACGCGACCCCCAGTCGTCATGGTCCTCCCCCGACTTTTTCGGGGGATGATTGTGTCCCTGTTCGTGGTGTAAGAGCCGGTGCTCAAACACAGTCTCCGGCAGGGTCTGGCCGGAAGGTCAGAGTGCGATCGCTGTCAGTCTGACCGTGGCATTATCGCTCAACCGCGCGATGGTTTCCAGTGTCATATAACGGCCCCGCTGAACGGCCCATTCGTCATTTTGTTCGAGCAGAAGCGCTCCGACCAGGCGGATGATCGCTTCATCGTTGGGGAAGATACCCACAACGTTTGTTCTGCGCTTGATCTCGCCGTTCAGCCGCTCGATCGGATTGGTTGAATGAAGTTTGACCCGATGCGCTGGCGGGAAGTCCATGAAGGCGAGGACGTCTTCTTCCGCCTGGTCCATGAAGGCGGCGAGTTTGTGATGGCCGACCCGTAATTTATCGACAACGTGGCGCCATTGGGTTTTGGCGGCGGTTTTGCTGTCCTGCGCGAAGATCGTTCCGATGAAGGCGGCGACGAGCCGGTGGCCGTTCCGCCCGGCATGGGCAAGCACATTTCTCATGAAATGTACCCGGCAGCGTTGCCATGTGGCGTTCAGCACACGGGTGATGGCGGCTTTAAGCCCCTCATGGGCGTCGGAGATCACCAGTTTCACGCCGCGCAGGCCGCGCCGGGTCAGCTTGCGCAAGAACTCCGTCCAGAACGTTTCAGCCTCGGACGGCCCGATGTCCATGCCAAGAACCTCCCGCCGCCCGTCGTTGTTGACGCCGATCGCGATGATGACCGCGACGGAGACGATGCGGCCGGCGCGGCGGACCTTTACATAAGTGGCGTCCAGCCAGACGTAGGGCCAGTCACCTTCCAGAGGCCGGGTCAGGAAAGTCTGGACCCTCTCGTCGATCTCGCCGCACAGGCGAGAGACCTGGCTCTTGGAGATGCCGCTCATGCCCATGGCCTGGATCAGGTCATCGACGGAGCGTGTTGAGACGCCTTGGATGTAGGCTTCCTGGATGACGGCGGTCAGCGCCTTTTCCGCCATCCGGCGCGGCTCGAGGAAGCCGGGAAAATAGCTTCCCTTTCGCAACTTCGGAATTCGCAGCTCGACGGTCCCCGCCCGGGTCTCCCAGTCACGGTCCCGGTAGCCATTGCGCTGGTTGAGCCGGTCAGGCGTACGAGCACCAGGCTCGGCCCCGGTCAGGGCTTCGACTTCCAGCGCCATCAACCTCTGGGCGGTGAAGCCGATCATCTCGCGCAAAAAATCGGGGTCGGTGGTCTTCTCCAGCAATGCCTGGAGGTTCATGGTCTCTTTGGTCATCGTTTGGTCCTCGGTTTGGGTTCAGTTGTGGTGACCAAACCTTACCGAAGATCCGCGATGACCGCCGCCATGGGTAACTGGCCCGCCTACGCCTGACTCTGGGCGGTCGCTACGGCGGGCCAGTTACCCACCGCTCCTACACCACTCGGGGGGACACAACCCGGGGGATTGATCGGGCCATCTTCAAATGCGTGATGATATTGAGTGTTGGAACGCCAGGCCCAGGCCATGACGATATGGGGGCGGTGGGTCAATCTGAAACAATCATGCTCTAATTCGAAGCGTCCGAAAGAATGACGTACGGTTCGTTCCCTCCCGGTCATGGTCCGGCTTGACCGGACCATCTGTCAAAACGCGATGTACATGATGTTGGAGCCGGTGGTCCGGTCAAGCCGGACCATGACGAACGAGGCGACCGAGAGTCATTCTTTCCGCCGTCTGGTATAAGCTCGCTGGTATCAGTTTTCGTGTTTGGCGAGCGTGCCTACCCGCCTGGCAACGGGACTGCGAACGTGGATTGTATTTCCACCCATCGTCAACATTTCAGGCGAATCGCGGATGCCACGTTGCGGCCCCGAGGATTTCCCGGCAGACCACAGGTCGAGCCGCGTCCAGAGGAACCAGACCCGTGAGCCAGACGGCCCAGTCCACCGAAGACTTCGCCATAATGCGTCACCGCCTGAAGTCCATCTTCGGCGGGTCGATCGGCAATCTGATCGAATGGTACGACTTTTACGTCTACAACTTCTTCGCGCTGTATTTCGCGAAGTCGTTTTTCCCGAATGCCGATCCGACCGTGCAACTGCTGAACACCTTCGGCATCTACGCCCTTGGTTTTCTCATCCGTCCGGTGGGCGGCTGGGTCCTGGGCGCTTACGCCGATCAGGCCGGCCGCAAATCCGCGCTGACGTTATCAGTTACCTTGATGTGCGTGGGATCGTTGCTGATCGCGATCACGCCCACATACGCCACGTTCGGAGTCGGCGCGCCGGTCCTGCTGTTGGCCGCCCGGCTTATCCAGGGCATTTCACTGGGCGGCGAATATGGCACCTCGGCGACCTATCTCAGTGAGATCGCGGTATCGAAACATCGCGGTTTCTACAGCGCCTTTCAGTACGTCACCCTGATCGGCGGCCAGGTCGCCGGCAGCCTGACCTTGCTGGTCATGCAACTGACCTACACCGGCGCTGAACTGGAGGCCTGGGGCTGGCGCATCCCGTTCGCCATCGGCGGTGCACTGTCGCTGTTCGGGCTTTATCTGCGCCGCAATCTGGAAGAAACCGACGCTTTCAAGAAAGTCGCGGCCGGACCACGCCGCGGCGCGTTGCGCGCGTTGTTACAACACCCGAAGGAAATCCTGCTGGTGTTCGGCCTGACCATGGGCGGCACCACCGCGTTTTACACCTACACCACTTATATGCCGACCTTCCTGGTCAACACGGTCAAGCTGAGCCGCGACCAGGCCACGCAAATCTCCTTCATCTCACTGGTGATCTACGCCGCGCTGCAACCGGTGTTCGGTGCGATCTCGGACGTGATCGGCCGGCGGCCGGTGCTGTTGTGGTTCGGCATTCTGGGGACGCTGGGCACCGTGCCGATGCTGACGACCCTCAGCGGCACGCACGATTACCTGACCGCGCTGGCATTGATCATGGCGGCGCTGCTGGTGGTGTCCGGCTATACCTCGATCAACGCCGTTGTGAAGGCGGAACTGTTCCCCGCCGCGGTCCGCGCCCTGGGCGTTGGCCTGCCGTACGCGGTGGCGGCGTCGGTGTTCGGCGGCACGGCGCCTTATATCGCGCTGTGGTTCAAAAGCGGCGGACACGAGAACTGGTTCTACTGGTACGTGACCCTGCTGATTTTCCTGTCGGCCCTGGTTTATGGTTTCATGGGCGACACGAAGCACTCATCCCGGATCGACCGCGACTGACGGCGTGTCGGAGACTGTCGCCGATCATGGTGAATCGCCGCACCGGGCTTCATTGGTGTACTAAAGTTCCGTGCTGCCTCGCCGTTGACGGAACGGGCAGCACCGATTCGGGAGAGCAGAACATGCGTGTGCGGAGACTTCTTCTGATCGGGGCGTGGCTCGCCATGGATTTGTTGCTCGGTTGGGCGCCGGCCCGCGCCGCCACCTTCGGCGATTGCGCGCCGATCGGCACGCTGGAGAATTTCGAGGCCTCGGCGCCGCCACAAACCCGGACCTTCGCCGCCGAGGAGTTCCGTGCGCTCGACGGCGCCGACACCAGGACCTTCGAAAAATCCGGCAAGACCTGCCTGCAGCATTACGCACTCAAGCAAAGTGCTCCGCGCTCGACCGATCTCGAGATCATGCAAAACTACGCGGACGGCCTGCCGAGCCTGGGCTTCCGCATCACCAACACCAACCGGTCGCCGGAGAGCGAGATCTTCGCCACCATGACGCAGGGTGGTGTCGAGTACTGGGCTCGTGTCTGGCCGTCCAACGGCAATGGGCTGCATATCCTGGTTCTTCAGGTGACGCCGTTCGAACCGGCCCTCGCCCCCGCCGTTACCCCGGCCGATTGCGCACCGGTCCGCGGCTTGCGGGATTTCGCGGCCGACCGTCCGCCGGAGACCCGGACCTTCGCCGCGGAGGAGTTCCGCGCGTTAGAGAACGGCGCGCTAAAGACGATCGAGAAATCCGGCGACACCTGCCTGCAGCATTACGCGCTCAAGACCGGCATCCCGAACAAGACCGACCTCGAGATCATGAAGAACTACGCCCAGGCACTGCCGGGTGAGGGCTGGACGATCACCAATACGAACCGCCGCGAGGAACAGGAGATCTACGCGACACAAACCAAGGACGGCGTCGAATCCTGGCTCCGTGTTTGGCCGTCCAACGGCAACGGGGCGCATGTGCTGCTGCTGAAGATCGAGCCATTCCGGTCGACCCTCGCCGCCGCTGTGACCAGCCTGGATTGCGCGCCGATCCGTGGGCTCCTGGACTTCGCCGCCGGCCGGCCGCCGGAGACCCGGACCTTCGCCGCCGAGGAGTTCCGCGTGTTCGAGAACGGAGCGCTAAAGACGATCGAGAAATCCGGCAACACCTGCCTGCAGCATTACGCGCTCAAGACCGGCATCACCAACAAGACGGACCTCGAGATCATGAAGAACTACGCCCAGGCCCTGCCGGGTGAGGGCTGGACGATCACCAATACGAACCGCCGCGAGGAACAGGAGATCTATGCGACTCAAACCAAGGATGGCGTCGAATCCTGGGTCCGTGTCTGGCCGTCCAACGGCAATGGGGCGCATGTGCTGCTGCTGAAAATTGAGCCGTTCCAACCCAGCCTCGTGGCGCTGACGGCGCAGGATTGCGCGCCGATCCGCGGGCTGCGGGATTTCGCCGCCGGTCGGCCGCCGGAGACCCGGACCTACGCCGCCGAGGAGTTTCGCGTGGTCGAGAACAACGCGTCCAAGGCGATAGAGAAATCGGGCGCGACCTGCCTGCAACACTATGCGCTCAAGACTGGCATCCCCAACAAGACCGACCTTGAGATCATGAAGAACTATGCCCAGGCCCTGCCGGAGGAGGGCTGGACGATCACCAATACGAACCGTCGCGAGGAACAGGAGATCTACGCGACCCAAACCAAGGATGGCGTCGAATTCCGGGTCCGTGTTTGGCCGTCCAATGGCAACGGGGCACATGTCTTGCTACTGAGGATTGAGCCATTCCAGGCCAGCCTCGTGCCGCTGACGGTGCAGGATTGCGCGCCGATCCGCGGGCTGCGGGATTTCGCCGCTGGCCGTCCGCCGGAGCAGAAGCCCTATGACTCGCTTGAATTTCGCACGGTCGAGGACGGCCAGGCCAAAACCGTTACCAAGACCGGCAAGACGTGCCGGCAGGACTATTCACTCAGGACCGGCATCCCCAACAAGACCGACCTCGAGATCATGAAGAACTACGCCCAGGCCGTGCCGGAGGACGGCTGGACCATCACCAACCCGAACCGGAGCGAGGACCAGGAAATCTACGCGACCCAGAACAAGGATGGCACCGAGTCCTGGGTGCGTATCTGGCCATCCAACGGCAATGGCGCGCACGTCGCGTTGCTGCAGATCGCGCCGTTCAAATCGAGCATGAAACCGGCGCGGACCGTCGATGTGCCGCCACCCGCGGCTGCACCCGTGCCGCCGCCCGCGCCATCGCCAGCGCCACCATCCGCGCCGCCTCGGCCCGAGTTGCTTATGCCGGCGCCCGCCGCGACACCCGAGCCGGTCAAGGCGGATCAGGGCGATTTTCCCTGGCTGCCCCCGGTGCCCGGCTCCACGCTGATCGCGGGCCGGGCGGACCCGGCGCCCTTCTTTGTCCAGCCGGCCGATGCGAAGCAGCCGGAGCTGGTCGCCAATGGGTCGATCCTGAAGGAGTACCAGACGCCACCGGGGTTGGGCGTGGACCAACTGCTCGGCCTTTATCATACCGCGCTGCTCCGGGCGCACTGGAGCATCGTCAGCGAGCTGCACGCGGATGGCGTGAACCTGTCGGCCCATTACGGCGAGAACGGCCGCAACATCTGGGCTGTGCTGCATCTGGCCGAGTACACCTACCGCATCAGGGTGGCCGATGCGACCATGGCGCGGAACCAGCTTGCCGCCGATCTGGGCAGCAAGTGCCACCTGGCGCTGACCGGCGTGCTGTTCGATTTCAACAAATCGACGCTGAAACCGGAATCCGACGCGGTGCTGCGCCAGGTCGCGGCGCTGATGGCGCAGGACCCGGCGTTGAAGCTGGAGATCCAGGGGCATACCGACAATATCGGCAGCGACGGCTATAACCAGCCGCTGTCGGAGGCTCGGGCGCTCTCGGTCGTGACCTGGCTAACCCAGAACAATGTCGCGCCGGCCCGGCTGATCGCTCGGGGTTACGGCAAGACGAGGCCGATCGCGACCAACGCGACCGATGAGGGCCGTGCGCAGAACCGGCGGGTGGAGATCGCCAATCCGGCGTGCAAGATGTAGACGGGGGGCGTCGCCGTAAGGGCAATCGTCGGATGCGAGTGGGACGCGTGAAGGTTCTGACACTCTCACGCGGATTTGAGAGCGTCAGAAACTCCGCATTTTGCGCGGCGCCGCCGCCTTGGGGGTATCAGGCACTGCCTCTTCCCCCACGATTTCGCCCAGGCAATGAATATGGAGTGCGGGATGGGACGGCAGCTTCACGACCAGCTCCAGTTCCCCGCCGATCGCCCGGACATAGCCGCGCAGGGTTGAAAGGTACATGTCCGCCTGCTTCTCGATTTTCGACACCGACGGCTGTTTGATCTTCAACGCCGCGGCCACATCGGCCTGGGCTTTGCCGGCGAGTTCGCGAAGCTGACCCAGGGATTCGACCTGGTGTTTGAGCGCGCGGTAACCGGCGTTAATGCGCGCCTGCCGAGCGGACGGTAGAGATCCGATGATCTGGTTTATGCCACGGCCCATTTTGCTGTCCTTTTCTGACGGCCATCAAACGCCGTAAATGCTCAGAATATCGCCGATCCGCCTTGGCGATAAGGTGCCGGTAGAAGCGCCTTTGGTTGCTGCCTGACTTGTCGCCGGCGACCAGAACGATCGCCGCTCGGGCGGGATCAAATGCGAAGGCGGCCCGCCATTCCCCGTCACCTGCCTCGAATCGTAATTCCTTCATGTTAGTAAATTTTGATCCATTGAGCGTATCCGCATGCGGGCGACCGAGCCGCGGACCGTAATCGATGAGTAATTTCGCTACCTTGAGCAATGCATCCTGAACGTCGTTCGGGAACGCGGCGAACTCCGGCTCGAAACAATCGTCCAGGGTGACGGTCCATGGCACGTGGATATAGCTTTCAGGCTATGTCGTCAAGCGTGGACGCGGATCCGGGAAACGCGCGCCTGATGTGGGACTGAGCCATACGTGAGGTGACTTAAGGAATGGCTAACACGTGGAAACGGTCGGCCGTTGAGGGGCGTAGCGCCTCAGCGCGGACTGGGTCACAGATGTCGATCCATCTCATTTCGACCCTGGGCAAATACCCGGTGTCGCTGGTTCGCGCGACGACGGACTCCGCGAAGTCGCAGGAGAATGTTTCGGTGCAAGGCTATGGAATTTGTCGTGAGGAGCGATGGACCCAGTGACTGACTTCACGGTTTGCGTTCTGATGGTGTATCATTTGGAGGAAACCTTCGTGGCGGGACATATGCCGACCTCGATCCGATTCTCGACGTTCCCTCGTACCTTGCCACCACCTCACTTTACGGTGGTGATACGGGATGTATTTCAAGCGAATGCCGAGGAAATTGGGACCAAGAGTTTGAAAAAGGGGTTGACCAGTGATCAGGTGTTGTCGGTCGTCCGACCTGATCTGATTGAGCTTGGATTTATGGTAGAGGCGGGGAAGCACCTCACCGACAAAATCAAGCGCCCGGTATTCTTTGGCGAGAATGGCGCGCCTGGCCTACAATACGAAATCGATGCGTACCATGAATCGTGGAAATGCGGCCTGGAAATTGAGGCTGGCCGGGCCTGGATGGGCAACGCCATTTACCGCGATCTAATTCAGGCGCTGGTTATGGTAGAGTTGGAAACCCTCGTGATGTGCATACCACTCGGGTATCGATACAAAAGCAGTGGCAAAGACGCCATCAGCAAAGACTACGACAACGCCGTCGCCGTAGCGGACGCTATTTATGGTCACAGTCGAATCGTCATGCCCTATCGTCTGGTCGTGATCGGATACTGATGCGGCGGCAGTCTGTTACCCCACCCGTTCCCTCTCCCTCGCCCCAACCGCCAGCCCGGACGGAGGTCCCGCATACCCGGTCGCCTGATCCGCGATCGCGAAGGTTTCGAAGTATGTCACCCGCGGCTCGCACCCGTAACGAGCGCGGATGCCCTCTACCCACGGTCCGGTGTAAAACGCCTTCGCCGCCGCCAGGTTTTCCCAGATATACGACCCGCCCGCCACGCCGCCGTTCACGTCGTGGATGAACTGCTTACGGATGAAACCAGGCACGCCCAGGAAATCCGGCGCGATTTTAAGAAAATGCTGACGGCACGCCTCGCGGTCGATATGCGGCGGCAGGTCGTACAGAACGAGTGCGGTGATCATGCGATTAAGCCTCCTGTGTTGCCTCGGGTGGCGGACCCAACGAGCGAAGCATGTCCGCGAGACGCTCGATTACGTCCAACGCCTGGGCGAGTTCCTCGGCCGAGGGCTCAGGAATGGGGTCCGCCTCGCCGGGGTAACGGTAGACAGCGCCCCACGCGGTCCAGCCTCGCACTGCCGCGACCATCGGCGCGGCGGACGGAAACGCGGCCACCACGACCACGCCCAATTCGTCGAGATCGTGCGTTTTGCGAAAGTCGATGTTCAGACTGACCAGAAGCCCCTTCAGGAGCTTCTCCATTGCCTGCTGGCAATGGTACGCCGCGACCTCTGGTAATGGCGGATCGGCCGCCAGGCAGATCCGCACGGCACGTTGGTCTCTGTCGGCAACCCTAAGCCAGCCGAGTACCTTTTCCCACAGGTCTCCCGAATCAGGGTCGCTCATAAACGACCACGCCGTCCAGCGTCGCGGCGCGCGATAGGGTTCCCGCGATCTTGGAATTGCGGCGGAAGGTTTCCTCCCGAACCGGGATCACATCCACGGCCTCATGGTACGATCGCCGCGACTCAAACCCGGCCTTCAGGGTGACCTTCTCCGCCGGCGTATCGTCATCGACAACGACCAGCAGATCGATGTC
>Ga0207051_1080_pt1 | contig 14595 bp, 12 predicted proteins | sample Alteio_BWMinCont_61_FD_153292 | JGI IMG/M metagenome (GOLD analysis project Ga0207051, IMG submission 153292) | Enriched cells from forest soil in Barre Woods Harvard Forest LTER site, Petersham, Massachusetts, United States -... | ecosystem: Environmental > Terrestrial > Soil > Temperate forest >...
GTAGGACGCTATCGCTTATGGCAGACGGGATGTTCCTGGGTCCCGATGACGGAGTACATTTCACACCACGTGTGTCGAACGGTGCTGGACATTTGTCGGCGTCGCTGGCAACAAAAGATACCGAGCTACCGTCGGCAAAATAGAACATCGTGCCACCCGTCCCATCTCCCGGCTGGGTGCTAGGGCGCACACAGGATTTGGAATCCATCGTTAATCCGCCAGACACGTAATAAACTCCCGGATCAAAGATGGCCGTCCTGTTGTTGATCCTGATGCCACTTGCGTAGATCCCCGCCTGATACTCATCGCATGTGAGAGCGGGACACCCATTCATGCCCTGGGGGACCGGTTGATGTCCTCCTGACTGCGTAGGCTGAGGAGGGGCATTTAATTGAGCATAGGGGTCCGAGGCAGGGGCGGTGGGAGACTGCCAACGGCCTGTTGAGCCCCCATTGAAATTGCAGCAGGGACTAGCGGGCCCTCCTGAGACTCCAAAATCGCTGCCCGTCAAATTGGGCCCACCCATGCTCAGGTCAACCGTACCTCCACCGTCGACGGCATCGAGATTCGGCGAATTGACTTGAATGCTCCGCTGTGGTCCTCCGTAAAATGTAAGTTTCAGCAACCCGCTAAGGTTAAAGGTAGTATCCGATGATCGAGGGTCGAGGACGGCGATAGGAACCGGCGAGTTGGAAAGGACGACGCCGCACACCGCACTTGCGCCAACATCAAAAGTTTTTCTGCGAGTGATCAAGCCCATAAAGAACGTTTGCACACGGTCGGTCACGCTCACGCGAAGAAATGGATTTGCGATTATCGCGCCAGCACTACAGATTGCAGGTGCAGGCGACAGTGAGCCGTTGCAGGAGGGGATCGTGGCCAATGCGCTGAGAAAACTGACCTGCACATCGCTCGATGCTGTGGCGCCTTGAAGGCCGCCGCTTGAGTATCCGTTGGCGTTTGCGTACCAGCAAGGTGCCGGAGCAGTCGTCCCTGTATTGGGGGCGGTCGCGGAGCAATCGAAGCCTGTACCCAAGGTAAAGTTCCCCGCAGCGATGCCATTTGCGGTGTAGAGCATATCCATGGCCCCGGCCGTGCAAGCCGCATCGGCTGCATTTTGCGCGGTTTGGCGATGAAACCATAAGTAGCCTAGGTCCACTGCAAAGGCTAGAACAGCGAGTAGAAATGAACTGAGGGCCAAGAGGACAAAAACCATTGCCTGTCCGCGTTCTCGGCTGAACGAACGTTCTGTTTTCATATATTGCAGTTCATCTCGAGGCTCAGTTTGAGATACGTCCCTCAGCAGTCGCATACATAGTCAGTGGCACGAGACCCAAACCGAAGTAAGATTTGTAGAGATACTGAACGTTTACTTGGACTCGGCTTGGCGCGGAAGCGGAACCGTCCGGATACAAAGGGGTCACGACGATCGCCGAGATGTCATGGAACGACAGCTGGGCCCAGTTCTTTACTTGATTGGTGACATTGGAGCCGTCCGCGTCACTGCACGCTGGAGTGCAAGTTCCACTGCAAGTGCTGGGCGCGGTTCCACATCCATGTACGATCGCGTAACGAACGCCTTCCTTCGCGGCATCTGCCAGGACGGTATAGGTATACATGTACATCGAAAATTCTACGACCGAGAAAATCATCACCATCACAAAGAGTACGGCCAAAGCAAACTCAATCATTGCTTGGCCTTTCTGCCCCCGATGGTTGTTTCTCATAGAGTTCGCTCCGTCAATTCATTGCGCGCATCGCGATCATGCGGTGGATGGTGCATGACACACTACCGCTCTGGGAGGTGCAGGCTGAAGCGGGCAGTAAAGCCAGGCCGAACGGCGTTCCCGGAATGATGGGACCGAACGTGTATGCTACGTCCACTTGATGTAAAACAAACAATGGCGACTCGGGATCGGACGTTGGCGACGGAAACGCAAAACTACTCCCAAACGTTGAGCACTGTGCCATCTGGTTTGTCCTGCCCGGATGGGTGAGCCCCACCGCCTCACTGCAAACCTGAACCGGTGCATTTGAAGACGAACTAAGGGCACCCAAATCTTGCCGAGTAAGGTAACTCACGCTGGTCGAGCTGGAATCGGGACCGGCGCTTGGTAAAGTGAGGGTGTTCGGTGTGGCGGACCCGGCTATGGAGTAGAGCACGCCATTGCGCGGAGCAACCCCCAGATTCAACGCGACTAAGAAGAAATATCCAAAGTTGACGGCATTGAAAACCAACATCAGTAACATGGGCAACAGGAGCGCGGTTTCTACTAGCGCTTGGCCCGAACCGCATCGCCTGATAGAGGGTCTTAGTGTTCGCATCTGGGCTATAGAGAATTGACGCGCAAGCGCCCGCCGTCAGCTGCGGTTGGACCGACGGTTCGCGGTCGGCTGTCGGTCTGTGCGGCGCACTCCGGGATGTCTGCCTCTCGAATTTGCAACTGAGTGAGCAGCCGATGGAGGTAGCAGCGGCTGATCCGCAGCTCCTGAGCCGCCCGAAGCTTGTTACCCTTGTGCGTCCGCAGTGCGGAGCGAACCAACTCCCGTTTCAGATTCCGAACGGCCTCATGGAAGGAGCCCGCACTAACCTGATCTGCAAAAGCCACAGCTCTAAGCTCCGCAGGCAAATCGTTCACGCAAAGTTGCTGCGATCCATTTGCCAACACGACGCTGCGCTCGATTACGTTCTGTAACTCCCGAACGTTGCCCGACCACTTATGGCTGACCAGCGCTCTCAGAAACCCGGGGGTGAAGCTGCGTGCCGGCTTGCTGTGATGTTTAGCAAACATTTTCAGAAAAAACTCGGCAAGCAGAGGTATATCGTCCGCCCTCTCGCGAAGGGGCGGCATGTGGATCTTGACCACCGAAATTCGAAAATACAGGTCTTCTCTGAAAGTACCTTCCTGAACCATCTTTTCAAGATTCCGGCTGGTCGCGCAAATTACGCGGACGTCCACGGGTTGGGGTATGTTTGATCCTATGCGCTCGATCGTGCGCTCCTGTAAGACTCGGAGCAACTTCGCTTGAAGGGGTAAGGCCAAATCGCCGATTTCGTCTAAAAAAACAGTGCCGCCCTTGGCCTCCTCGAAACGGCCACGACGAATTTGCGAAGCACCTGTAAAAGCGCCCCTTTCGTGCCCGAAAAGCTCGTCTTCGATCAATGATTCCGGCAAAGCGCAGGGCGAGAAGGCGACAAATGGTCGGTTCGCACGCGCACTGAGGCGATGAATTGCCTGGGCTACCATGCCTTTACCCGTTCCGCTTTCACCGGTGATCAGCACCGTGGTCGCAACTTCCGCAACCTTGCGAATGAGCTCCTCGACTCGCTCCATCGCGCTACTGTTACCGAGCAAACCTTCAATGCGACTCTGGGTGGCGAATTTTTGGCTCGCTGCTAATTGGCGAGCTGCCGAGGTTCGGCGGCAGGCGGCCTGCAACGCGAATCGCAACACTCCAATATCGAGAGGTTGTTCCAAGAAGTCAGCAGCACCCTGCTGAAAGGCTCCGATCACGGCTTCCCGACGGTGATGCCAACTGTACACGACCACCGGCACGGCAATGGGTTGCTCTGACGCAACTTGCAGCAGCGCCCGCGTGTCTTGGCAATTAGTGCCCCCGTTTGACAAATCCAGGTTCAGCAAGACCGCCCCGAAAGGGCTTCCCTGCAATTCATCGATTCCGGATTCGACGGTGGGGACCAGACGAAGAACGAACGACTCACCTAAGAATTGTTGCAGAATCTGGCCGAATGCTTCATCCGATTCCACAAGAAGGATGTGGTTTTCAAGACCCGCTTCGTCCCTCAAGACCGTGGCGGCTCCTCTACTCTAGGCTGTTCGAATTGGTAACAGGGTTTGTATGCAAATATGATTCCAGCACTGGCTTCTTTAGAATCAATGGATTACTAGTGAGCGCCTGGCACTTAATCTAGTTTCGGCAACATGCGCGGGAAGCGAATTTCTGAAAAATGCACCTTTTATTTACACAGTTTTTCCACAGGCGTATACGGATGTATACACGACACGGAGCTTGCCACTTCGTTGCTTCCAGGAAGATAACGACGGATTTACGTTGAATCCGGACTCGCCATTAAGGCAGCTGACCACGTTCTGACCTCAGATCGTTTGGACATGGCAGGGTTGTCATTTGGCAGGGGAGTTGCTCACACAGAGCCTATCACGAAGAGAAATATCTGACTGCGAGGCCAATACGCCTGCACCACCATTTCTAACTCAAAGTCGCCCACCCCAGGAATCCGTATGCATCCAGTCCGACGAACAAAGATCGATTCCCACAAGCCTTACTCTAAAGCGTGTACTTCGGTTTCCTTTCACCTTCCTCTCGCTGCTGGTGTTCCTCTTGGTCACCCTATTATTTATCAGTGCGCGCAGTAATATTGCGGATCCAGATCTTTGGTGGCATCTGCGCAACGCCGAGTATCTATTAGAATTTCACCAACTTCCACGCCACGACCTGTATTCCTTTACCGTTTCCGGCCACCCTTGGGTTAATACGGAATGGCTCTCGGAGATTCCTTTTTATCTGAGCTGGCGCTTCGGCGGACTGGAGGGTGTGCACGCGCTCACCTTGTTCGTTATCATTGTGATCTTTCTCGGCCTTCTCTACCTCTGTTACAAGGAAAGCCGAAACTTCAAGGCGTCCATTGCCGCGTGTTGCTTAGCTACATTTCTCGCGCGCGTTTCATTCGGGCCACGAACGATCTTATTTGGCTACGCTTACTTGATCGTATTGCTCATAATCCTGCAGCGGCTCCGCCTACGAGGGGATGGTCCCTTATGGCTGATACCGCCTCTGTTCTCCCTCTGGGCGAATACTCACGGCTCATGGCTGCTAGGTTTCATCGTATTTTTGATCATCGGGACCGCGGGATTTCTTCCAGGGCGTTGGGAGCGTATTGAATCGGATCGTTGGACTCCATTACAGCGCCGAAAAATTGCACTAACCGGGTTAGCGAGTTGTGCTGCAGTTTTCATCAATCCCTTTGGCATAGGTCTCGCATTCTATCCGTTCGACCTTGCCTTTCGACAGAAGCTCAATATCGCTCATGTGGCCGAGTGGGTCTCGGTAAACTTCCACGACGTACGCGGCAAAGTTGTTTTCTTTGTTCTGATTATGCTCCTGATAGGTGCTTTACTCCGTCAGGACCGTTGGAGCTTAACGGACGTGGGCCTGGTCGTCTTTGCTCTTTACAGCGGCCTGACTTACATACGTTTTCTTTTCCTCCTCGGTATTGTCGTCGCCCCGCTGATTTCTAAGCTTTTGGATTTCATACCACCCTATCGCCCGGACATCGACAAACCTCTACTGAATGCCTGCCTCATCGCGTCGATGATCCTGGCTATCTGCTGGTACTGGCCGCGTGCGGCAGAACTACAGAATTCTGTGAACCAGCAATATCCCTCTGAGGCTTTGAGCTTCCTACACACACATCCGCTGAAAGGTCGAATGCTAAATTTTTATCTCTGGGGAGGCTATCTAGGCTGGAATGATCGAAACTTGAAAATATTTGTTGATAGCCGTGTAGATATTTTTGAGTACAACGGCGTGCTAAAGGATTATCTGGACCTGCTTTCGCTGAATCGTTCCGAGTCGATCCTCAATAAGTATCAAATCGGTTTCGTGCTTTTTCCACCGAGCGAACCCCTCACTTATGCGCTGGAGCATGATTCGAACTGGAGGGTAATTTTCAAGGACGATTTGAGTGTTCTCTTGGAAAGGTCAGGCGAGAGTCCCACGACTACGGAATCAAAATTTGCACCGTGAGGACGGTCAATTCGTTCTGATACCTAGCATTGAAAACGGGTTGCCACTGCTTGTGGGGTGGGGGTTCTATGAGCATTCGCGAAGAACGGGCAAATTAGATGTTCGAACTGGTTGGTTTCGAGACTTTATTGGTTTCGGAAGCACTCCTGTTGGCACTCTTATGTCCGCGCCTTGGTTCTCACTTCTTTAGTCAAACCGAGCGCCTGCTAGCGACGATCGCCAAAAGGCGAGGCGTCAGTGTATTCATTTGTGGCGTTCTCCCGTTAAGCTTACGAGCGGCCCTACTGCGCGTTCTCCCGGTACCCGCGCCGTTTGTTAATGATGAGTTCAGCTATCTATTGGCCGCCGACACCTTTTCAAAGAGCCGCCTAACGAATCCACCACACCCCATGTGGATGCACCTGGAAAGCTTCCACATCATCTTTCAGCCGACCTATGCTTCCATGTATCCGCCTTTACAGGGTTTGATCTTGGCAGCGGGCAAGGCGATCGGAGGCCATCCGTTTTGGGGCGTATGGTTCAGTGTGGGTGTAATGTGCGCAGCAATCTGTTGGACGTTGCAAGCTTGGCTACCGCCAGGATGGGCTCTGCTAGGAGGGTTGCTGCCGGCAATGCGTTTTGGGGTTTTCAGCTATTGGGATAATAGCTACTGGGGCGGCGCTGCTGCAGCCATCGGCGGTGCTCTTGTGCTCGGGTCGCTGCCTCGCATCGCTAGACGCTGTCGAGTGCGCGATACGCTTATTCTTGGCACAGGCATCGCTATACTCGCAAACACTCGGCCTTACGAAGGGTTGATCCTCAGCCTATCGGCGGCTGTAACTCTGCTGCTTTGGATAAGGGCTCGCAAAGGAAACGTACATCGGCGCATGCTGATGTACCGCTTCGTGGCTCCGGCGATTTTCCTGGGCCTAGTAGCCACAAGCATGGGCTACTACTTTGCGCGCGTAACGTCGGATCCTTTTCGAATGCCCGAGCAAGCGAATCGGGACTCGTACGCGATCGCGGCATTGTTTTATTGGCAGTCTCCGAACCCACAGCCCACCTATCGACACAAAGTGATGTTCGATTTCTATAACGGCTTGGAATTCTCTCAGTACCTTCAATCTCATTCCCTCCGCGGCTTTGTTGAACAAACCTCGATAAAGATCGCAAGAATCTGGGGTTTCTACATCGGACCGGCCTTCACCTTTTCTTTTTTGTTCTTGCACCGTATGCTTCGAAGCCGGCGAATGAGGTGGCTACTAGCTATTGGTGCTGTTTCATTCGCAGGAAGTGCCGTGGTTATATTCTTCAATATTCACTATGTTGCTCCCATCACAGCGGTGATCTTGGCGATAATCCTACAGGGAATGCGTCACCTCAGGGCTTGGCGTTTTCACGAGCAACCCACCGGCTTGTTCTTGGCGCGTTCTGCCGTGGTTATCTGCGTGCTGATGATGCCTCTCGAAACGAGGGTACTGGCAGCTCAACCACAAGCGGGAACGCTGGCGGCCATGGGGCCTGAGCGTGCGGCGCTCTTGACCCGGCTAGAGGCTATTCCGGGTACGCATCTCGTGCTAGTGCGGTACGACACCAATCATGACCCGCGAATCGAGTGGGTATACAACGAAGCTAACATCGATGCTTCTAGGATCGTTTGGGCAAGGGATATGGGGGCGGCTGGGAATCGAGAGATCATTCAATATTATCAGGACCGTGTCGTTTGGCTCCTTGAACCTGATCGCAGGCCGCCGAAGTTATCGCTGTACACCTTGGCGGGCACCACTTTTGACCTTGGGACGGTCGATTCTGATGGTGATAGGGCAACGGCTAGCCCGAGGCTTGTAACCGAGGGAACTCCAACCGCTCCACAACAAACGCTGAAGCTGCGTCCTCAATGATTAATGGAAAAAAATCGCGGTGGTGATGCCTGCGTATAATGCGGCGAGAACTCTGGAGCAGACTGGATCGACGCGGCTAGCAAACCGGACGCTGAATATTTGAGCAAAGGACAACACTCAATGCTAATCAGAGAAAAGGTCGCTTCACGAGGGCGCTCGTCGTCGCGGAGATTCATATTGTGCAGCGAGGCCGCTCTACATCGTAACGAAAAGCCGAAATCCTGCTAAACAAGAAAAGGTGGACATGAGGTCTATTGTGGCTAGCGATCGCCAAGCGGCTGCCAGCCCTGCCATCCAACCTGTCGAGGAGTTGGCTACGTGGGTACCGGAGAATTCGTCCGCCGACCGGTGCGTGGTGCTCCTTTTTCTGTTGATCTCCTTCGCTTACCTCTGCCTGTTCCGTCGCTTTACAACAATCGACCCCGATGAGGGTATCCTTCTGGAAGGCGCCCAAAGGATTTTGAGGGGGCAAGTTTTATATCGGGACTTTTTCTCCCTCATCACTCCCGGCTCCTATTATCTTCTCGCCCTACTCTTTAAGCTTTTCGGCAGCTCGATCGTAGTGGCCCGCACGGCGCTTAGTTTCATGGGAAGCATTTTTTCCGCTATTACTTACCTTTTAGCGCGCCGGGTTTGCTCCAGAAGAACCGCTTTTTTAATCACGGCAGCTACGACGGTGACGTGCCTGCCCTTTCGTTTCATGGCTCTGCATAATTGGGACAGCACTCTTTGGGCTTGCGGCACACTGTATTGTGCAGTGAGGCTAGTTGAAACCCCGCATTTCATTTGGGCGTTTGGCACGGGATCCCTTGCCTCTCTGACTTTCCTTTTCGAGCAGTCCAAGGGTGCAGGGCTCATGCTTGGTGTAGGAATAGGCCTGTTGGCAATCGATCGGTTCGATCAACGAAAGAGTTTCCTGAGAGGAAACAAAATCGTAGCGCTCGCGGTCGGACTAAGTTGGTCATTTATCCTGACCGTAGCGTATTTCGGCCTCCATAAGAGCTTGGCGCCGATGTTTTCGGATTGGTTTTGGCCAATTCACCATTACTCCCTAGCGAACCACGTTCCCTATGGATACCAGAACTGGTCAGAAAGCACGCTTCATTTATTGTTTGGAACTGGCTCGATAACAAAAAGAGTTGTAATCGTACTGGCTGTGAGTCCTTGCTTTTTAATTCCGGCCCTTCCGATCGGGGCAACCGGATGGTTGCTGTACAGATTCGTTTGGCGTCCGACCTCACTACAGCCGTCCTGCAAATACTACCTGTTGATCAACGCAACCGTAGCCGGTGTACTGCTATCTGTAGTGATCGCGCGGGCTGATATTGTGCATTTCATTTATCTGGAGCCGATATTTTGTTTGCCTCTAGCCTGGATTCTTGAGGGGCGGGACATCCCAGGGCGCTTCTTTAATGCATGTAGACCCTTCCTCTGGGCCTACGTCATGCTGACTTTCCTGATGCTTTCGATGCCGTTGCTGCTACGAGCGGTAAGAGCTCCAGACACTTTGGCCACACGTCGCGGTACGGTAACCATCCCGGCAAAGGATACTGCCCTTCCCTATCTTCAGGCGAGGGTGAAGCCAGGGCAAACGATTCTGGTTTACCCTTATCTTCCAATTTATTACTACCTAAGTGCAACATTTAGTCCAGGACCCTACGACTACCTTCAAGCGGGCATGCACACGAATAGTCAATTTGAAGAGATGGTCTCCCGCCTTTCATCAAATCGCGTGCCTGTCGTCCTGTTTGAGGTGAACTTTGCCGATAAGATCGCTAATTCTTGGCCGGGCACTCCGCTAGGGGCGATCGCAGGTGACCCAGTGGGTACTTTTGTCTTACGGCACTATCGCAGTTGCGCGTTGCTGAAATCGGCCAGCAACTCAAGTTTTCTATTTATGGTTCCGAATGAAACTTCCTGTCCTCGAAGCTAGTAGAGCCCGAGCAAATCAGGGGTTCGTCGCCTTTTGTCGGGGAAAGTTTCGCAGCTCGAACGAAGGCGGCAATGCTGGTGTCGCCGAATGTATACACTTAGTGGTTGCGTTGCGATCCCATATGTATCAGGTTTTGTTTCGCACCCCTCGAGTCAAAGCAAGACCTCCCTGCTTATTACGCAAGTCCTAGAAACCTTATGGACTCCAGTGCCGCTCGGTCCGAGGGTAAATCGAGCTGTTTGGTCCTCGTCATGCATGAGGTAGATGAGCGGCCCGGGCAGGAGTACATTGTGGGGCCGTTACGTCGCTTGGCCTACTTTTCACAAAGGAAGGAAGGCGCCGGAAGACTTAACTCCGGAAGAGGGCGGATAACTTTGAAGTCAGTTTTAAAATCACTGGTTGTGCTTCACAAGGATCGGGATGCACAGGGCTTGGTTGAATATCTTTTGATCCTGGCTTTGGTTGCATTGGGTGCCATCGCTGGTATGCAGGCGCTAGCGAATGGTATAAACAGCGCGTTCACCGTGCTTAATAGCATTCTCGGTACCTATATTACTTAGCTGAATTGCGAGGGGAGCGTTGGGGGCAGGGCCCAGCGGTCCTAAGCTCAAGGAAGGAGGAGGGATGACTTTGAAATCAGTTTGGAAAGCTCTGGTTTCGCTTCACAAGGATGAGAATGGACAGGGCCTGGTCGAATATCTGTTGATCCTGGCCTTAGTTGCATTGGCTGCCACGGCGGGTATGAAGACCCTAGCCAACGGCATAAATAGCGCATTCACCCAGCTTAACAACATTCTCGGTACCTACATCACTTAGCCCGGGTTCGACCGCGGCCTTCTTTTGCCGGCAACCGCAGCTGCATATTGGTCTTTTGGCGAGCTACGTCTCGGCTTCGAGCATCGAGAGGAGCGGCGGTGGATAAGTACTTTTTATTCGGTGGTCTAATGATTGCCACAGTTGGTGCTATCAAAGATCTCCGTGGCAGAACGATCCCGAATTGGCTAAGCTACAGCGGCATTTTGTCTGGCTTGACCTTTCGAGTAGCCATGGCGGCGGCGCCCGCTTTGAAGAGCGGCCTTCTGGGGCTGCTCATCGGAGGCGGATTCTTCTATCTGCTGTTCCTCGCGGGCGGAATGGGCGGTGGCGACGTGAAACTTATGGCTGCGGTGGCTGCATGGGCGGGAAGCTCGCAAACAATTCATATCCTAACAACGGCAGCGATGGCCGGGGGTGTGCTCGCGGTTATCTATATGGTTCGTCACAGACAAGTGCGCTTGGTTGTTCAGAATACCTTTGAACTCATGCGTCACCATTTAGCACATGGGCTTGCGCCGCATCCTCTGTTAAATGTCCGCGAACCGGGCTGTTTCCGAATTCCTTACGGGCTAGCAATCGCGGTTGGCACCGCCGTGTCTGCCAGCAGCGCCTTTTGGCGGGGGTGATTTACGGGCGTACGTCGCGTTTTAATAGCATTTTTCATGGCCTTACTAATTGCCGGTACAGTTACGGCTGTCGTCTATCGACGTTTGAGACGAATTGTTGCTGGTCAGAGGAAGGTGATTCAAATCGTCGCGGCCGCTCATGATTTGCGTTCCGGTGTGACACTGGCGCCTAAGGACGTAGCGCAAATCGATTGGCCCAGTGACGTGTCGCTTCCCGGCTCATTTTCAAGGGTCGAAGACGTTGTGGGTCATCCACTCCTCTATTCCGTAGGAGCCAAGGAACCCATCCTGGGGCGTGAGTTGGCGTTGGAAGGCTCAGGCATAGGCCTCTCTGGGAGGATCCCCGATGGCATGCGGGCGACGGCTGTCCGTTCGAATGAGATCGTGGGGGTCGCGGGATTCCTATTTCCCGGATCACACGTGGACGTGCTCCTGGCTGCCTCGAGCCTGCCTGGAAATTCCGGAAACATGACAGAGACGGTGCTGCAAGATGTAGAGGTCTTGGCCGCAGGCCAGACCGTCGAACCGGACCCCCAGGGAAAGCCCGCGTCAGTCAACGTCGTAACACTGTTGCTCAGTCCCGAGGATTCGCAAAAGCTACTGCTCGCAAGCTCTCAGGGATCGATTCAGTTCGTGTTGCGCAGTGGTGTCGACAAGGGCAAGCCTGAGATCATGCCCACACGTCTAGACCAATTGTTTCCCAACGCAAAGCCTCCGGAACCGGTTAAGCCAGTGAGAAAGAATGTAAAGCCGCAGCCCCCGTCGGCTCCAGACGTTTACACCTTGGAAGTCATTCAAGGAACTCAGCGGAATACTGAAAAGTTTTAGCTTAAGGAGCTAACCTCGCGGAAATCAAACACCATTGGCAGACCGAGAATGCTGATGCTCTCAACCATAGCTTGCTTACTCTTTCTGGGTTCCATTCAAGCTGCCTCTCCACAAAACCCTGTGGGAACCCAGCAAGTACTTCACGTCTTCGTAGGCAAGTCCGTCATCATTAATGTTCAAGAGCGTCTGAAGCGCGTTCTGTCTAGCAATCCTGCTGCGGTGGAAACTCTGGTTACATCGCCGACGCAAGTTGTTGTGGAAGGAAAAGCTGCTGGAACCAGCAGCTTGATTCTATGGGATGAGGCGGGCAATTCCCAACTGTTGGATGTCATCGTGGAACTAGATGTCTCCGAACTGAGGGCTGCCATCGAGCGCGCCTATCCTAATCAGAAAATTGATGTGCAGGTGGACGGTGCGCGCCTAATCTTATCCGGGAATGTTTCGGCGCCTAGTGTGGCCGAAGAACTGGCGAAGTTAGCGGCACCGTATGGCCAGGTCGTGAATTCCCTGACAGTGCCGGTTTCCCATGACCGCCAAGTGCTATTGGAAGTCAAATTTGCCGAAGTTGATCGCACCAAACTCGAACAACTTGGCTTTAATATCATAAGTACAGGTGCTGCGAATACGCCGGGGGTCATTTCCACGCAGCAATTCGGCCCCCCGTCGATCAATGGCCAACTTACCAGTGCCATAGGAGCCCCTCTTCAGGGGTTCACATCGAGTCTAAACGTTACCAATCTTTTAAACATTTTCCTCTTCCGGCCGGATCTTAACCTGGGTGCGACTATTCAAGATCTTCAGCAAAGGGCTGTCCTAGAGATTCTGGCGGAACCCAATCTGCTGGCGCTCAATGGACAGAAGGCCAGTTTTCTTTCCGGTGGCGAATTTCCCTTCCCCGTCGTGCAAGGGGGCCAAAATATCGGTGCTGTCACCATTCAATTTCGGTCCTTCGGCGTGCGATTGGACTTCACCGCGAACATCGATCAGGAGAATATCATTCGTCTTCATGTGGCTCCGGAAGTAAGCTCGTTGGATTTCACGAATTCGATCACGATTTCTGGGTTTACCGTTCCTGCTATCTCGACTCGGCGGGCAGAAACGGAACTTGAGCTAAAGGATGGGCAGTCGTTCGGAATCGCTGGCCTCCTCGATCATAGGGCTCAAGCACAATTGAGCAAGATTCCAGGTCTTGCTGACATTCCCATCCTGGGTCAGCTCTTCCGTTCCAAGTCGATCAATCGGAGCAATGCCGAATTATTGGTCTTGGTGACTCCGCACATCGTCGATCCGGTTCATGTCGAAAGTCCGCCTCCACCGGAACCGAAGCCCGTTATACCTTATTTGGACATTCCTAGTTTTGATAAAACCGTGCCAGAACATCAAACCACGAACCCGCCGGCCCAGGCGCCGGTTGTTAAATGAATCTGATGAAAAAAGCGAACCAATTCTCTCCGCCACGCGTAGGCGCCGGTCCCGTTTCACTGACGAGTATTGGACTGGACGACGAGACCTGGGAGTTTGTGAAACGTTTTGCCGAGTCGGTTCCAATGGTTCGATTGCGACCGCCCTTGCCAACCTACCATCAGGAGGATGTTCCCGGGTGGATTGGAAATCCACCGCCCGATATTTGTCTGTTGGACTTCGACAAAAACCCTTCGAACGCTTCCATTCTGGCTGAGAGAATTCATGCCAGCGCTCCCGAGACTTTTATTTTCGCCATATCATCTGAGACGCAGTCCGAGCTGATTATTGAGGCCATGCGCAGCGGCTGCAGCGAGTACCTTCGAAAGCCACTCGGGCGCGAAGAATTCTTGAATTCCCTGGCTCGAGTCTCAGTGCGCAAGAAAGAGGAGAAGAAAGCTGCGCATACCGCGGAGGTCCTGACGTTCATCGGCGCAAAAGGGGGCTGCGGCGTTACGACCCTTGTGACGCTATTGGGAACCCTGATGGCGAAAGACCATTCGAAAAGAGTGTTGCTTATCGACCTACATCCCGATTTCGGAGATGCCGGCCTCTATTTGCGCCTCACGAAATATCGACACCACTCCTTTGAATTAGTCGCAAATATCGATCGTTTGGATACGGAGTTTCTGCAGAGTTTCGTTGTTCATCACGCAAGTGGCCTGGACGTGATACCCGCACCAGAAGGCCAAGAAACAGCTCACGAAGTCCTGCCGGCTGACATCGTCAAAGCCCTTGAGTTTCTGCGGCCATTGTACGATTTGATTCTTGTGGACTCCGCGGTAGGTTTGACAGAACGGAACCTTGAGCTCGTTCGGTATTCCGATCAGGTTTTTATCGTTACTGTTGCTGAAGTATCAGCATTAAGAAACGTCGTCCGACACCTGGAGTACTTTGGTGTAAAGCAAGCACGCCAAGAGACGATCCGGATCGTGCTGAATCGGCATAATCGGCGAGATCCCATCAGTGAAGCCGACATCGAGAAGGCTATTCGTCGAAAAATATTTTGGAAGGTTCCGAACCAATATTCTCAAGTGGTTAAGTTGATCAATTCGGAGAATTCGGTTCTAAACTTTTCCAACACCGAAATTATTCGGAGCCTCCAACAATGGGCTGGGATGATCACCAACAGACGAGTTCGACTAGAGGGAAAAAAGGATACCAACGGTATCTTTGGCTTTTTGAACCGCTGAGAGAGACGACGTTAGGATAAACGATATGTTGGAATCCAAGCAGACAGCTGGAACAGCAATCAACATGAGTA
>Ga0207051_1062_pt2 | contig 14509 bp, 13 predicted proteins | sample Alteio_BWMinCont_61_FD_153292 | JGI IMG/M metagenome (GOLD analysis project Ga0207051, IMG submission 153292) | Enriched cells from forest soil in Barre Woods Harvard Forest LTER site, Petersham, Massachusetts, United States -... | ecosystem: Environmental > Terrestrial > Soil > Temperate forest >...
GCTGAATTATATCATTTCAGATGTGAATGTCTTGATAAAATTTATTGTCGCATCCATGTAAACAACGGCGTCCCCCCGGGCATGGGCCATGCCGGCCACCACACAAGGGCCTACCCCGAAAGTACGGGACATCGTGATGATGGTAATGTCATGATGGCCCTGGGCTTCTTTAATCAGGACCTCCAAAGACCGGTCAGAGGAGGCATCATTGACAAAAATTAATTCCCAATGGGCGATCCGGCCGCCAGCTTTTTCTGAGGCCAAAACAGCTCTGGTCCGCCGGAGAAGTTCAGGCAGGACTTCTTCTTCGTTGCGGAAAGAAAACACCACGGATAATAATTTTAGAGTAGCCGGCATGACCGTTGGTCCTTGTCAAAATATGATGTATTTTAGTCTATTGTTTAAGAAAATCAAATTTTATTATCTTCCCCAAAAAGGGCGCGAACTGTGACTCATGATGCGACAATAAATTTTATCAAGACATTCACATCTGAAATGATATAATTCAGCAATGAATTTACAAACATTTGAGCGCGTTGTAGTTTAAAAAGGTGATTTAAAAATTATGCTTGCAGAAATGGCTAAAAAGATCCGGTTTTTGCGGGAGATCAATACCTTATATTCTTATATTTTGCTCAGGGGCCATGTCAAAATAAGGTCTGCTTTAAAACTGCCGCCACTATACCCTTATGAGGAAACCTATTTCCTGGATGAAGGAACTCAGCGTATTGTTGATCAATTAAAAACAGCTATTCCTGATCATGAAAGGGGGGACAATCCCTCTTTTAACAAGAATTGGAAAAGTATCGGCGAGCGTGAGGAAACAGCAAAACGCATTAGCCGTCAGATCAGGCAAATTGTGCCCAATACGCCTTCGCCTATCAACGGGAACTGGCTGGGCTCTATCCGGGACGTTGGCTACGGAAGCCTTGAGCATAAGAATCTTGAGCCGAAAAAGGTAGATACCATTGTTGCCTATCTTAATGAGCAGAAAGTTTATCCTTCCCATGTGGCGCACTTTTCAGTGGAAAAACCGAAAGCGAAAAACATTATTAAAAAGAACTACACGTTCGGTTCATATGACATGCAGACTATTATCAGGGCGCCTTATGTGGCAGAGATGCTCTGCGATGGCGAAATGATCAGCTCGATCGCGGAATATTTCGGTTGTTTACCGACAATATCAAGTGTGAATTTGTTTTGGGCGTTTGCCAGCAAAGACGGAAAATCCAGGGGCCCCCAGCGGTTTCACAGGGATGTGGATGATTATAAAACTTGTACCATGTTCATTAATTTGACTGATACCAAGGAGGATGAGGGTGCGCATTGTTATATCGAGAAAACACATACATTGGAGAGATTAAAGACCATATTCCCGGAATCCAGGAATGACGATCTTGAGAATGATCTCAATCCTTATAAAAGGAGGCTCACGCCCGAGGACCTGTTTCAATTGCCTTTAAACGGGTATGGCTCAGATAAATTGTACCAGCATTTTTTAAAGGAACATATGGTCAATTTATATGGCGAAAGAGGCATGTTGTTAATCACTGATAATTACGGGATCCACAGGGGAGTGCCTTCAAAAAATAGTGATCGGCTGATCCTGTGGGTTTCATTCGCCCTGACCGCCACACATACCCAGTCAGCTGAAGTCAAACCGCAAAAAAGGATCCCCTATGCCCGGATCAATGATAGGATTGAGGACAACAAAGTCAACCGGTATGTGTTGAGGAATGTCGTTGATTTCTCCGGATATTTAAAATGAAGAGATTATTTCAGTCAAATATTTTGACAGTGTTTTTTTTGTTCCTGACTGCCGCGATAATTTTCGTTATTGCCTACCCTGAGTTGTTTATAACCTTTAAGACCAGTTTCGCACTTTGGCCTGACGTCTGTTTTGATTATCCGCTGGCTTTTGTTTTAACAAATTTTTTCTATCAGGGAGGGCTGCAGCTATGGAATTTTTACGGCCAAATGCCGTTTTTCCATACCTACGCGGTATTAGGATTGTTTAAATTCCCCAACGTGATGGCCGCCATAACGTATTATCTGCTGGCGCCCTTTTCAGGAGATTCCGGCCGGCTTTTCCATCACGTATTTGCCTGGGCAAATTTGATGACACTTTTGTTCATCAGGGTTGCCGGGATTTTCTTGCTTTTGAAAACAGTGACGAGGAATTTTATTATTTTGGCTGCAGGCCCGGTGGTTTTGGGTGTATTTTTCAGCCAATACACTTTTTTAGCAGGAGTATTCTGGGCCAGTTATTTGCCATTGGTCATGTATTTAATCGTGCGTTTCTTTGAAGGTTTCAAATGGCGCTATCTGGCCGCACTGTTGATGGTTTTGGCCGTCGTTTTGGGAAGCGGTGTTATTAACTTCGGGTATATGTATTTACCCATCCATTTTTTTATCATTGCGGGGATATTATGGAGGTTTTTCTTTAAAGCACCCAACCCAAGTTCCATTGGTATTTCGGTCCCCAAAGAATTTTTACACTGGAAGATGATAGGCATTATCCTGATGGCCGTCTTGATAGCGGCACCTTATGCGTATATTTTAAAATTCGGGTTTCCTGATATCGCTTTTGGACAGGCCAGCAGCCGTATCAGCCATCCTTTTAGTCCCCAATGGTATTTTCATAATCCTGATATGGACCTTGGCGATCCCCATGGTTTTTTCGGGGCGATTTTAATTAACCAGGGAACAGATAATTTGTACTATCTTGGCATTTCCTTTCTTTTTTTGGCCATGGCGGGCCTGGTGTTAAGTCCGAATACTTTAAAATGGTTTTTTGCTTTAGGTATATTCTTCTTGTGGCTTTTAAGTTTCCCGCGCGAAGGTGTAAATCTTGGGACTATTGCGCACTGGATCAACGCTTTGACAAACCCTTTAAAGACATTGCCCCGTTCCTATCTTAATATCTGTCATTCGATGCTTTCTTACTTGTTGATGTCTTTATCGGTAATGGGCATAGAGGCCATTCATGGATTATATAAGGGGGGAAAATATCCCAAGTTTGGTTTTAAGCTGTTGGGAGTGTTGACGCTTTTGTTAGTTTTAAATGCAATGCCTTTGTTGCCTTTTGAGGCCCGTGTTTACCTGACGGCAGCTACGGGTTGTCTTTTAGGCGGGCTTGCCTGGATTTATTTTAAGGATTCCCGGCGTGCGAGGCGTTTTTTGGCGGGAAGCCTATGTCTTTTGGCAGTCATCGATGTCCTTTTTATCGTTCACCAGTCAAAAGAGGTTTTGGCCACCGCCGCCATCCAGCCTGCTGTTTTAGATGCCGCTCCCCAGTCGGGAATGGTGGAATATGATTTTGAAAACCCTTCCCTATTTCCTTACAGGTCTTCCTACCTGCTCAGTTTCACTACCAGAGACGAGTATTATTTATGGTTTCCTCATACTGTCTCATCGGTCCTTCATCATGTCATCAATCAAGGTTTGAATTATGTCTGGTTAAATGGCCAGAAACCCAGGCATGTTGAGTTTGCCCCATGGTTAAATGATCCCCAAATGCTGGATTATCTCAAGCAGAATAATGAATTTATTTTTTTAGCGCAGGCGGCCATTAAAGCTTCCCCGTATGCTTTAAGCCGGATTTCTCAGGCGGGCCTTGCCAGGCAAGTTGTTGAGATAGAAGATCCTCGAGGGGAATTGAACCTGCCTGAGGCGTGGCCCAGCGGCATTAAAAGTGATGAAAAAGAGAATTTTCAATATGAGCAGATATCAGGTACGCTGGATGATACTGCCGGCGATTATTCGGATTATCATCTGGAAGGGGACTTGATCATATATACATTGCATTTGCCATCAAGCTTCCCTGATCATTTGGCAAGTTCATGGTTCCTGCCTGAAGAGCGTTATTTGCGTTTCTTCATCGAAGGCCAGGGCGGGCAGTGGCAAGAATTACAGGCCGCCCAAGGAGCATTGATCCGGCCCAATACCTTTGATGTGCAGAATATCAAGCAAGGTGAATTGAGGGCGGCTTTTTCAAAGGATACCTTTCCCATGCATCAAAGATGTGTTTTGATGTATTCATCCCGTGCCAATCAAGGCGTTGAAGGATTATGGCGTAAACAATTCGACAATTTAGGGATCATCTACAGGGCCAAGAGAGACGGTTGGCTAGTAGGCCATTATCCCTATGATACTAAATTCAAGATAAGCGTTGATGGAAAACAAGTAATTTTTTATCGAACTAATAAAAGTTTTATCGGCTTTCCGCTCACCCGCGGAGAGCATAAAATACTTATTCAATATTGGCCGCATTCGCCATTAAGAGTCCTTCTTTTAGTTTCAGCCCTATTGACTACTTTAGGTTTACCGGTAATCATTTTTTTAGCCTTAAGATGGGAACAAGGAACAAGGGATGAATAAAACCCTCACGGTCATCATTCCCGCTTATAATGAGCAGGAGAATTTACCCCAAGCACTGGAAGATATTACACGTGCCTTAGAAGGGTTGATTGACGATTATGAAATTATTGTAGTTGATGACGGGAGCAAAGACCGAACAGCGGTCATCGCCCAGGAAAGGGCACGGAGGGACGCGCGCTTTAAAGTATTAAGCAATGACCGCAATAGGGGCTATGGGTATTCCTACCAGCGCGGGGTCAAGGCCGCTGGCAAAGAATTTATAGGTGTTTACAGTGGGGACAATGAACTGCACTGGGAATCCTTCAGGGACCTTGTCAAAAACATAGGACAGGCGGATATTATTACGCAATATTCAAGCAATCCCCAGGACCGTCCATGGTTTCGGCGGCTGTTGTCGCGGATGTTCACATTATTGATGAACACTCTTTTTGGGATGAAGCTCAAATATTTCAATGGTTGTTTTATTTGCCGCAGGGAAATTTTGCAGGCGTTGACCATCCGTTCCCAGGGGTTAACAGTGCATGCGGAATGCCTGGTTAAATTGATCAAGCAGGGATATTCTTATTTTGAGATACCTTTTACCCATATACCACGCTCTAAAGGACATTCATCCGCATTGAGTTTAAAAAGCATCAAGGCGGTATTTGCGGCGGTGTTTCTTTTATATCTGGATATTTACCGGAGAAAATGACAAGGTGTATTTATCCGTAGTCATTCCTGTTTTTAACGAAGAAAAAACCATCAGGGAGGTCCTGGATGAACATATCCTGCGGCTTAAAGATCTCAGCCAATGGGAAATCCTCTGTCTGGATGATGCCAGCACAGACGGGACTTGGGGCCTTTTAGAGAAGTACGCCAGCCGTCAACAACGCTTACGCCTTTTGCGCCATGAAACCAACCAGGGCATTAGCCCTTCGTTTCAGCGGTTGTTTAAAGAAGCCAGGGGGGATTACATTTATGCGACAGCCGGGGATGGCCAGTGGCCGGCAGAGAATTTAACGCGGCTTTTGAAATCTCGCGAAGAAACGCAGGCCGATCTGGTCGTTGGCGTGCGCCAGGGACGGCAAAAAGTATATGGTGTTGGGCGCAAGATTTTATCTTACGGATTTAACTTTCTGTCCAAAACATTTTTACGCCTCGATGTTGAGGACGTCAATGGTATTAAATTGGGGCGCAAAGATATTTTTACGGCACCGGTACGGTCCAGAAGTTTTTTTTCTGAAGTTGAGCGCCTGGCCGCGGCCAAAAAAAGAGGCTGCCGCATAGTTTCTGCCCCTGTTATTTTTTTACCGCGTTTGCATGGAAAGCCCAAGGGGGCGCGATGGGGTAATATTTTTTTTACTTTAAGCGATTTCATCAGGTTTTTAAAATAGGGGGAATTGTATGGCAATAATGGAAGATTTCAAGAAAATGGAATTGGTGGTGGCCCAGATCAAAGAGGTCAAGGAACATCCTAACGCAGACCGTCTCTATGTTTTGCAGGTGGATACGGGCAAGGACGTACGCCAGATCGTCGCGGGTATCCGCAAAGCGTATACACCCGAGCAACTTATCAATCGCCGGGTCATCCTGATTGCCAATATGGAGCCCGCGGTTATCCGGGGGGAAACTTCCAACGGGATGCTTTTGGCGGCGTCGGATGCCAATGGCATGGCTTTGCTTGGTGTGGACAAAGACATGGTTTTAGGAAGTATTGTGAAGTAATATTCATGATTATGGCTAAACGGTGTTGTTCCCGAAACGGGATATTTTGGCCGTCCGCTACGGTTTACGATAATTTTTTTCTAAAGATTCTCTTCATTTGGAAAAAAATTATCGTAAAACCTTGCGGACATTTGCCCAAAAATCCCTTATTGTTTCGTCCACAACACCGTTTAGCCATATACTAATTATGCTAGAATCGTCCTTAAAACAATTTGTCCCTTCGGAAGTTTGCCTGAAATGCGACGGCTGCTGCCGTTACAAGGAGGCAGATTCGATTTGGCGCCCCAAATTAGGCGCGAAGGACCAAGAAAACTTAGCTGACCAAATAACCGGGAATTTTGTACTAGATGCCCAAGGTTATATCAAAACCATTCAATCTTGCGGAAAACATTTTTGCCGATTTCTTAATGGCGCAGATAACACGTGCGGTATTTATACCAAACGGCCTTTTGAATGTTCTTTGTATCCGTTCATCCTTTCGCAGGCACCCGATACCGTTAAGGTCTATGTGCATTTGAGTTGTCCCTATGTCCAGGATCATTTGCCTCACGCGGATTACGATGCTTATGTGGCTTATTTGAAAGAATTTTTTCATCGGACGGATATCAGGGAGTTTTTGTACAGCAACAAAGCCATGCTCCATGATTACAGCTCTTTTGCTCCTGAATTGATGCATCTATTCGACCTGTCATTTCTATGAAGGATAATTTATTGCTTGATCAAAAACCGTTGGTGGATTCATTTTTGAACCTGGGGGCAAGGCCGCTATCCAGTTTTTCATTTGTCAGTTTATTTGCCTGGTGTGATTATTTTGATTTTGAGTTAAAAATGATTAACAACTGCCTGTGCATTTTTGCCCATGGGGATTCGGGCTGCTTTTTATACTTGCCTCCTCTGGGAAAAAGTTTTGATTCATCGACGATAGAGCTTGTCCTTAAGCACATGGCCAAGGGGGCGGCCCCAAGGCCGGTCAACCGTATAGAAAATATTCCGGGAAACTTATTGTCAGCCTTTGGTCAGGGTAGGTATAATCAATACTCTAAGCCCGCAGAGTACGTGTATCGCAAAGAGGACTTGATTGCCCTAAAGGGTAACGCCTATAAATCCCAGCGGCATGATTGCAATTTTTTTATAGCGCATCATGAATCACATTCTTTTGGGGCTTATCGGGATGATGATTTTGGCTTTTGCATGGACTTGTATCAACGTTGGACCGATAATCGTACAAGGGCCAACAGTGATGCAGTTTATCTTTCCATGTTGGAAGAAAACCGCCGGGTGCACGCGCGTTTATTGAAATTTTGGCGACCTTTGGGGCTCATCGCCAGAGTTTTGAAGGTAGATGGGAAGACCATCGGCTATACCTTTGGTTATAAGATCGATGACAATACGTTTTGCATTTACGCGGAAATCGCGGATTTGAAAGTCCCCGGGGCCGCGGCGTATATGTTCAAAAGTTTTTGTGCTGATCAAGAGTTAAGTGATTTCAGCCGGATAAATACCATGGATGATTTTGCCATGCCCAAGGTGGCCCGGGCCAAACAAGCGTATCATCCTTCAGAACTAATTAATTCTTACACAGTGTCAATAAAAGTGTAGGCTATCAATGAATATTAAACTCACAGAATTCGTCATCTTTGACGTGGAAACAACAGGGCTTTCTCCTATCGATGGCGATCGTATTGTTGAAATTGCCGCTATAAAGATCAAGGGCAGCAAGGTGGTGGACAAGTTTTATTCCCTGGTTAACCCCCAAAGGTCCATGCCCTCGCAAGCTACCATGGTCAATAATATCACCCAAGATATGCTCACAACAGCACCCGTGGCCGCGGATATCCTGCCCCAAATGATCCATTTTATCGGCGGGGCATGTGTGGCCGGGCACAATGTGCGATTTGACCTTAATTTTTTATGCTATGAACTTAGCCTTATCGGCCGCAAACTTCACGACCATACTCCGGCCGTGGATACTTTAAAAATGGCCCGTGACTTACTGCCTTATTTAAGCAATCATAAGTTGGCTTATTTAGCGCGTTCTTTGGGCGTGGTCGTTGACCAAACCCATCGCGCCATGGCAGACGTTGAACTTACCGTCGCGGTATTTTTACGCCTGATGGAAATGGCAGGGGACAAGGACCTTCAAAAAGTATCTATTTTCCTGGATCAATTCGGCGTCGAGAAACCCAGCTTCAAAATAAAGCAAAAATCCCAAGCGTCGCTTTTCTAGTGCGCGAGTAGAGCGCCCAAACAGCCATTGGGATGAATTTTTTCCGCCAAAATGCTAATTGCTACTTACTGATTCCTGGATAAGTTAGGAGCAAAAGCACGCATTTTGGCTTCAAAAATTATCCCAACGTCTGTTTGACGCACTGCGTTTCAACATAATAGCCTTATGCCTTCTGTATATCAACGTACTCTCACTTTTAACGGGGATGCCTTTAAAATTTTTACTATTTTTAAGGACCAGCCGCTGGTATTTTTTTTAGATAGCAGTTTGCACCAATCCCAGGCCCGATTTTCTTATATCGGATTTGCTCCTTTCACGACGGTGCGGGGCAGGGACTTGTCCGCCTTCAAGAGGGTCTTTGATAAATACCGGCTTGCAGCCCAAGGGCTGTCTTTTCCCGCCGGAGCTGTCGGATATTTGGGTTATGACGGCTCTTTATTTTTTGGGTTTTATGATACTATTTTGGCCGTGGACCATAAAGCCAAACGGCTAATTATTTCGAGTTTTTCCAAGGCGCGCATCAATGACATTTTAATACAATTAAAAAGTTGCTCATGTGAATCATCGGGTCCTGGCTCGGAATTGATGTCAGGTGCTCCTGATTCGAGTGCAGTCCTATCAGCGACTAGAAAGCTGGTTTCCCTTAATCGCCCAATTGGGCAGTCACCGTCCGCCCCTAACATCAATTCCTCACCACCCGATGATACGCATGTTCGCTTCAAAAGTAATTTCACCAAAGCAGGCTATATAAAAGCTGTTCGAAAGGCACTGGAGCATATCCGCCGCGGGGACATTTATCAGATCAATCTTTCGCATCAAATAAAGATGCAATTACCGCATTGGCAAAAATACACGGAGCCGGCGGCCATTTACAGGAATTTGCGCCAAACTTTCCCGTCAGAATTCGGGGCGTATTTTGATGACGGCAGGCAGGTGATCTTAAGCGCTTCACCGGAGCGTTTTTTGAAATTGCAAAAGGGAATGTCCCAGGTCAAGCCGATGAAGGGGACCAGGCCACGTGGGAAAACCAGGGCGCAGGACAGGATGTTTAAAGAACAATTGCAAAAGAGCCCTAAAGAAATTGCCGAGCTTTTGATGGTCACGGACATGGAACGCAATGATTTAGGCAGGGTCTGTGATTATGCATCAGTGAAGGTGTCAGCCATGCGCACCATCGAGACCTATAAGGCTGTTTTTCAAGCAACCTCGACAATCGAGGGGCATCTGCGAAGAGATTGTGATCAGTTTGATCTGCTGCGGGCTGCCTTCCCCAGCGGGTCTGTTACCGGCTGCCCCAAAATTGAGGCGATGAAGATTATAAAGAAATTGGAGAGCGGCCCACGCCATCTATATACCGGGGCGTTGGGGTATATGAGCTTTTCCGGAGCTATGGATTTTAACGTGATGATTCGCACCATGTTTTTAAATCAAAAACAAATCACTTTTCATGTTGGCGGCGGCATTGTGGCGGATTCCAGGCCCCAGGACGAGTGGCAGGAAACTTGGGACAAAGCCGAGCCATTGATCGCGGCGCTCAAGCAATCCTTTTTATGAGAATAATTTATCTTAACGGCCGATACCTCAAAGCAAGCGCCCAAATAATCGAGGCTTTCACACCGGGCGTTTTTAAGGCCAAAGGTGTTTTTGAAACCATGCTGGCCCAAAGAGGCGTGGTGCTGGACACTGCATTGCATTTAAAGCGTTTGCTCACCGGGCTAAAAATTTTAGGCGTCAAAGCCCCTCCCATCAATCCATCGGTATTAAAGGAAGTATTGCTTCGCAATCATTTATCTTCTGCCCGCGTCAGGCTGATGGTTTGGCAGGCAGGCCAACAGATACATGTGATGATGGCGGCGTTGCCTTATAAAATTTCTAAAATGAGAATTTATCGCGCCTGTTTGATCAAAACCAACCGTGCGGCGAATTGCCGTTTGGCCAACGTGAAATCTTTAGACTATGGATTGTTTTCAGAAGCTTTTTCCAAGGCCCAAGCCCAAGGTTTTGATGAGGCGCTTTTGCTTAACCGCAGTGGCCATATATTCGAAGCCAGCCGGGCCAATATTTTCTGGATCAAGAATAAGGTTTTATATACACCCCCCTTGTCTTCGGGATGTTTAAACGGCATCACCCGCCAACAAGTCCTTAAAGGTGCCGAAAGGCTGAAAATTTCCGTGAAGGAAAGAAATTTGACACCGGAAATTCTCAAAGAAGCGGATGCTGCCTTTTTGACAAATTCCCTCATAGGCATCAAACTTATTGAAACCTATCCCGCATTGATATAAAGCTTGCATCATGCCGCTGCCTAGCAGACTAACTATATGCTTTGAAATTCAGGAAACATGATATAATCCCTGAATACATTCCAAATAATTGAGGTTCTTGTGGGATTATCTCCATTTAGGTATGACTATTGCGTGGTAGGCGCGGGTCCAAGCGGTTTGACCATAGCGTATAATCTCCTAAAAGCAAAAAAAAGCGTTGTATTAATTGAACGTGATAACCGTGTTGGAGGATTGGCCAAAAGCCATAATTTCGCCGGTAATATTTTTGATACAGGACCTAAACGTTTTCATACCGATGATCCCATTGTTTTGGATTTTATCCAGGAAGTAACCAATGGGCATATCAATAAGATAAGCCGCTCTACAAAAGTATATTATTTAGATAAATATTTCGAATGGCCCCTGCAAAGCAAAGATTTATTTAAAATGCCGATAGGCACTTCTTTGAAGTGCGCTTTGGACCTGCTTAAAAACCGTACCGTTACGGACAAGGCCTCTTTTCACCAGCTCATTAATTCTAAATACGGTGAAACATTATACGAGTCTTTTTTTAAACCTTATACAAAGAAATTTCTACGTTGGGACGTTGAGGACATCCATTCCGATTGGGCCACCACAGGGATCAACAGGACAGTCATCGATAAACGCATTAAAGCCAAATCTTTGTTTGATCTGTTTAAAGTTTTGCTCTTACCAGAGAAAATAGAAACTGAATTCTTATACCCGACCCAAGGAGGATTTGGCGGGTTTTACGATAATCTGCTGGGCCTTTGCCGTCAATATCCCGATTTTAAATTAATTTTATCAGACTCTATCGTGCATCTGACGGACCGGGGAGAAAGTTTTGACGCCTCGACCGGAAAAAAAGAAGACCTGCATTTCACACAATTGATTTGGTCTGGAAATTTAAATGCATTATCATCGCTCACCAATTATTCTCAAACCAGGCTTCATTATTTGAACACGATTTTTTATAATATTATTTGCAAGCAGGAAGGGATAAGCGATCATAAAGCCCAGTGGATCTATGTCAGCCAGGGCAATAGTTTGATCAGCCGCATTACTTGCATGAAAGAATTTGCTCCCTATACCTGCAAGGAAGGTTATTATAATATGATCTGCGAACTGACAGACTCACAATCCAATCCGGTATATTTTCGTGACCCTCAAGCTTATCAAAATGGGGTATTAAAAGAATTGGTCAGCATGCGCTTTTTGAAGGACCAACGGATGATAGAAGCAGTCCATATCATCCCCGTTGAGGACACCTACCCGATATATCACCGCAGATACATTAATGATTTTTCAACCACTGCTGCTGCCATAAAGAAATTTTCAAAACGTATACATCTTTTAGGGCGTTGCGGTGCTTTTTGGTATAATAATTCCGATCACTCAATCCGGTTTGCCATTGAGATGGCCAACCGATTGCTAAATGGGGACACCAAGGAGTTTAATTACCGTAATTATTTTGGTTAACAGTGCGCCAGGAGTTAATGAAAGTACTATTCATACAAAATAACGGAATTCAGGAATCTCTTGGAATTGCAAATATTTCCGGTATCCTCAAAGCGCATGGTCACGACACAGACCTGATTTTGGCTACCCACACCCCTGATCTGGAAGAAGCCATCCGGGGGATCAATCCGCAAATAATTGCGCTTTCCGGTTTAACAGGGGTGCATCATTCGCTGATCGCCCTTGCCCAGCGCATTAAAAGGTCCTTTGATATCCCCATTATTATGGGGGGGCCGCATCCCACCTATTCACCGGAAGTCATTAACAATGACGGGATTGATATGATTTGCAGGGGCGAGGGAGAAGAAGCTTTTCTGGAGCTGGCTGATAAAATGCAAGCCGGCAAAAACATCACCAAGATCCCCAATTTGCATGTAAAAACAAAAGACGGGACTATCTATCAAAATGACATGCGTCCGGTTTCAGACCTGGACAGTTTGCCCATGCCGGACCGTGAAATTTATTATAAATATCCTTTCTTAAGGGACATCCCTATGAAACGTTTTATGGCCAGTATGGGCTGCCCTTATCCGTGTACGTTTTGCCATGAGCCGGTGATACGGGGGATGTATCGAGGCAAAGGCAATTATGTACGTACTAAAAGTGTTAAAAGGATCGTTGCAGAAATCAAATATATCAAAGACCGCTATTGCCTGAAGCATGTTCATTTTTCTGATGATCTGTTTTTTATCCGAAATTGTTATGAATGGCTGGAAGAATTTGCAGAGGTCTATCCCAAAGAAATCGGGGTCCCTTACTCTTGCAACATACGGTATGACTCGGTCGTTGAACAGTCAGCGGACCTCTTGGTGAAATCAGGTGCTTGGGGGGTTGCCATTGGCCTGGAATCCGGCAGCGAACAGTTACGTACCGTTGTTATCAAAAAAAATGTCAAGAATGAACATATGGTTGAAGGTGCCCGTTTGTTACGTGAACGTAAAATCAAAATGCTGACAACGAACATGATCGGATTGCCGGGGGAGACCTTGGACCAGGCTTTTGAGACAGTAGAGCTCAATATGCGCCTTAAATCGAATTATGTCCGGGCGAATACATTCTTACTTTTTGCCGGATTACCGATGGTTGATTATGCCGTTAAAAACGGTTTTGTGGCCCCTGATTTTGATATTGAAAAACACGTTGCCCAATCGACGGAAATCAATCTTATTTCACCTTATACCAAAGAATTCAGGAATTTAGCATCCCTTTTTTGGATATTTGCCAAGTTTTCACCGCGTTGGATCCCGTTGTTCAAAAAGATCGTGGCCTGGCCGGATAATATCATTTTCCGGTCGCTGGGGGCCATGACGATGGTGCAGGAGCTTTTGTTTTACAGGATACGCCCTTTGCCGGGATTGCAATTTTATTTTGAGACGGTTTTTAAATCAAAAGAAATGACTTTACGCAATATCCCCGATATTATTAAAAAACATATCCCTAAAATATCCCTGAAACAAAAAGAGATCTTTGCCAGTGACCGAGGATATCTTTAATGTGCGGTATTATCGGTCATGTAGCCTTCAACCCTCTGCGGCGTATTAATCAACAGGAAATCGAAGAATTAAACCAATGGCATGTCCATCGAGGCCCGGATGAGGGCGGGGTTTTTATTCATGGGGACGTTGCTTTAGGTGCCCGCCGGCTTTCCATTATCGATCCGCTTCACGGCCATCAACCGATGAGTTCCGAGGACGGTCATTACACCATTGTTTTCAATGGGGAGATCTATAATCACCATGATTTGCGCGTACAACTTAAAGGGAAAGGTTATTCATTCAAAACAAACTGTGACACAGAAGTATTTTTGTATGCGTTTATAGATCAAGGCCCTGCTTGCCTGGATCAAATGAACGGCATGTTTGCGATTTTAATATGGGACCACCGCAAGAATGCATTATTTGCCGCCAGGGACAGGTTAGGGATCAAACCTTTATATTATGCCCTGGATCAAAACCGTATATTGTTCTCATCAGAATTAAGGGCCATTATCCATAGCGGGTACTTTGATCTGACCTGGGACATGAATGCGCTGAGCGATTATTTGGCTTTTTGGTATGTCTGCCAGCCGAGAACGGTGTTTAACCAGGTCAAACAATTACCAGCTGGTCATTTTGCATGGATTGAAGATGGGCAAATGACAATCGATCAATGGTGGCAAATGCCCGCAGAAGGTGAGATAAAAATATCATTTAAAGATGCTTGTATACAATTTGAAGATCTATTAAAAGATTCGGTAAGGTTGCGGCTTCAAGCCGATGTTAACGTGGGGTTATTTTTAAGCGGAGGGATAGATTCGGGCTTATTAGCAGCCATAGCATCCAAACAAACACAGCAGGGCCTTCGGGCTTTTTCCATTGGGTTTAAAGAACGAAGTTATAACGAATTGCCCTTAGCACAA
>Ga0207051_1084_pt1 | contig 14389 bp, 14 predicted proteins | sample Alteio_BWMinCont_61_FD_153292 | JGI IMG/M metagenome (GOLD analysis project Ga0207051, IMG submission 153292) | Enriched cells from forest soil in Barre Woods Harvard Forest LTER site, Petersham, Massachusetts, United States -... | ecosystem: Environmental > Terrestrial > Soil > Temperate forest >...
ACTCAGCCAAACGGCCACAGCAGGCCATGTCTCTTGCACCGTTGTTCGTTTCTATGTCGCCAAATACTCGGAAGCAGCCGCAGAAACGTGGGCACGAGGTCACGGCGCCAGCAATGCCGAAATCGAAACGGCGCGTCGTTGTCTGCATAGCGCTAATGTGCAGACTGCAAGCTCGGCTGCGAGGTCGCAGGTGCTCGCCCCCGTAACCGAGCAGGAGCGCGCCCAGCACGAACCAGCCGAACGCGATCCAGATCAGGACGCGCTGCACGTCGTATCTGTGCAGGGTCAGCGCGCCGACCCCGAGCAGGATAATCATGACAACGAACCAGGTGTCATCCGCCCGAAGGATATCGAGGACCGTTTCGCCGGGCATGCGAGCTACGAGATTAAGGCCGTTCCCTCCGATGGAAAGACTAACACATTGCGCCCACGCACTGTGGGCGTCATGCATCGCGCCCACAGTGCGGGAGTGACTGGCCATGTGGCATGGTTCAAACGACTGCGGCGCCAATTCAGCGTCGCCTTTTTGCATTTCAGGGGGGACCGACGATGAAGGTGATAGACTCGAAGGCGGCTGACGGCCTATTGGTTGCCACAGTGAGCCGGGAAATGAGCCGCAATGGCGGCTGTGATCGCTACCGAGCGACGCTTGCGGACGAGAATGCCTGGGCGCGAGCTCGCGCTGGTCAACATTTTGATCGCGCATGTCGGCCCGTGGCGACGTCTTGCGCTCTGGCGCGCCGAAGCGTCCGACGGTGCTAAAGTCGCTGCGCTCGTGTCGGTTTTACTGTGGCTCAGCGCCGTCTGTGCCGGGCGCCTGATCGCGTATTTCTGACAAGGCGTGCCGCATCCGCCATCTTCGCCATCCTCAATCGAATGAAACCGCACCATTTTGCTTATGGCACTTTTCGGTTTTGCGAGCGTCGAGATCTGACTTTGACCCGAAGCCGCCCATTGACGAAGCCCTAGGGTGGGGGCGGTCAAATCTCTGGACCTTCGAGCATGGGGACCGGTGGCCCTGGTTCATATGCAAAAAGTTTGGAATAAATACAAAAAGCCCACACAAGTGCGCGTTACGAAAAAGATCCCATTCTGGCAAAATCGCCCTGACGACCTCCCGCCCGCCAGCATCAATCCAGTTTCCGAGGCGGACCTAGTGAATCCTGTTCACCGTTTGGCGTTCAACGGGATCGTCACGTGCTTGTATAAAAGCCAAGCGGTCATTTAGATTATGGACAACGCCCGTTTTGGAATCACAGGGATTTCGTTTTGCATAGCTCACGGGAGAGACAGCGCGGGGTTGGCCGGGTTGAGAGAATCGTGATTCTAGCTGATCTTGGAGCGACACATTGGAGTTATCGCGCATGGCCCGACAACCTTCTGCTCCCACCTATCGACCCGCCGATTTGACCGTGGAGCAAATCTCGCGCGCGATACCACGCCTCCAGAAGCGCATCGCTGATCTCGAAAAGCTTGACTTCACCCAAATGTATGAAAGAGGGGGAGCCGACATTCAGGGAATTAAGGTGTCCGTCGAACAAACGCTTGAGGAGATTTTCGGTAATTATTCGACCGAATATAGGCGTTACAGTCCAGCGGCGATTTTGTCGGGCGGTCCAATCTCAATGTCGTATGTATCAGCGCGAGGCGGTCGTCAGACAACCGACCATCGGCCTTATTATGAAAAGAGTCGACAACAGTCGATAGCGCTTCTCAAACAGGCCATTCAAGGCTTGGAAGAGCGTAGAGATGATATGGGAGGTGGTACCGAACCGCCGGAGCCACAGCCTGAGTATGTCCCTGAGTTGTCCCAAAAGATTTTCGTCGTTCATGGTAGAGACGGCGAACCTCGGGAGGCAGTTGCGCGGTTTCTTCAAAAACTAGGATTGGAGCCCGTCATACTCCACGAGCAGCCCAACAAGGGACGCGCGCTGATCACAAAATTCAATGACGTTGCGTCTGATATCGGTTTCGCAATCATTCTCATGACACCGGATGACGTTGGTGGTCTTGATGAAAGCGAACAACACCGCCGCGCGCGTCAGAATGTTATATTTGAACTCGGGTTTTTCATTGGAAAACTGGGAAATGAACGGGTCGCCGCACTCGTTAGTAATGAGGTTGAACGACCTTCCGATTTTGAAGGTGTTGTCTACATTCCGATAGAGGGTGACTGGCGGCTGCCGCTCTGTAAGGAATTGCGGGAGGCAGGTTACGATATCGACGTAAACAAGGTTCTCTGATCCCATTCCCAAAATTCGGGCAGCTTGCACGCAACCGCGTATTGACCGCCTCCGGGGCGAAAGCAAATGAAATGACGCCTGAGAAACTTTTGGAAGTACTCAAGGCCTGTGAAGCCAAGCTCGCGGGCATCGCAGAGCGATTTATCCGCAAGCCGGGGGAATACCATATCCTCCGCTCCGATGACGGCCCCTTTCGGGAATTAGTAATGACGCTATAGTTATGAGTAGAGGAGTTTGGGAATCACCGCGATTCTCTTTTTTATGGCTCGAAATGATAGATAGCTTCGACAGCGCCATCTTTGATCGTGGGGGACTAGATTGTGATCGCTTCAAGTTACTTCGATAAAGAACCAGGAACATTACTTCCAGAAAACGCTGCGAATTTCGCAAGCCAGATGCTCGATGTCGTTCGACCGCAACTATTTTCTATAAAGGAACAGTATTTCGGGGAAAAGGAAGGTCAATTGCCATCGAGGACCTTTGGCGGATTCCTCGGGTTTCCAATGAATGCGGGTTACACCTTGGGTTTTCTAGGCGCTTTCCTACAACAGCGTGGGATCAGCATGTCAGAAAATATCGTTCTGCGGAGCGTAATCGATGTTAACAATGATTTCCTTATAAACGGGTATGATGTGGAGCTGTCAGTTCAATACACATCGCAACAATCATCTTTCAAATTTGGATTGGACATTGGCGCTGCTGATTTTGGCGTCCGTTCCCAACAGCCTGCATTACTCGCGGTCAGTTCTCAGTTATTTTTGAAATATAACGATGAAAGAACGTTAAAGCTGAATCTGCAATTGTTTTGCAGCGCGCACGGTGTGCCGCTACGTGACGATCACACCTTTGGTGATATAATAAAAAGATGGCAGACTCAAAAACGCTACAGCATGATCTGAAATGTTTATCGATGACAGCATCAGTATGCCCAAGCGACGGGTTCGATTTTGATAGAGGCGTCAGAAACACTGTGCGAATGATGACAGGCTCCCCGAATTCACGCCGGTTCCCAAGGGACGACGTGAGACGCAGGAAGTCGACCTCAAGCGCGGTCCTCTACGTGGCCAGCGCTACGTAGAAGCCGCGAGCTTTCCGAACTTTGCGCCCATATCTCGCCTGCACGCCACATAAACGTGATAGCGCTGCATGACCGCACTGGTGAGCGCTTCCGATGAGAGCGCTCGATCAATTTCTTCCGGTCCCCATTCCTTGCTACCCCTTAACTGCTGGATACCGATTATCGTTTCTACGAGAGCCTGTTCAAACCACTGATGAACAATCTCGGTTACGACATCCAAAAAGCCCGGGCCCGGACCACCATCCTTCTCCTTGCCAAGGCGAACAATCATGTCCTTGAATACGCGGAAGTCAGCGTTCACGAGCAGGCGATTTTGATTGCGAATGAACGTCGCTGCCTTGTCCTCCATCCCATCGTCGGCAGTGCGTCCACCATTCTCAATACTGACCCAAGTGACGACCGGAAAGGGATCAGTCTCGGACTTAGCACTGGGAACGCCGTCCTTCTTTTCAAACAGATGATAAATGTTGCCAACTTCACCATCCCTCTGGCCCTTGCTTTCCGCCCCGATCTGTTGACCCGTCCCGCCGCCGCCTGATGATTTGGCTCCCGAGAATGGCGATTGACCGACCCTAACAGCTGATGACTCGTCAGAAAGATAGACGCCAGCAGGAGCGGGTCGATAACGGCTGACCTTGTACAAGTCCATCACGCTCTTAAGGCGGTCTTTGATATTGCTGATGTGGTCCTTTTCGGTAAGCGCTTCCGCTTTTTCGTTGATGAACTCCGCGAGACGCTTCGGCATCTTTTCCCGAAACTCGTAGGCCCAATCGTCCCACGGCAATTTTTCGCCATCGATCAGGAGCGTCGTGCGCGCTGTATTCGTCGTGAGCGTTTGTTCCTTACTCGGGATTGGCTCAGCGTATAAGACTACGCACCGGTACCCGAAGAGTATGCCAAAGCGCTGCAAAGCAGCCGTCCCTGCTCGGGATGTAGCGCGGTCATAGAGTTCGTTTTGATACAGGGCTGCTACGTGGCCTGCAGACTCGATGTACCCGCTGTTATTGGTAATGGCGGTTTCATCCTTCAAAATCCACCAATGGATATTGGCACCGGTAACCGGCTCAACTCCGCTATTTGTTGAGTGCTGATCGAGGTAAGCCTTTTGGCCGGTTATCGTGCGGAGGAGGTTGCGATCCTTGTCAGTCCTTGGGTGGTCCCAACCTTCTCGAGCCTTGACCGTGACGCCCAGGGGGAATTGAAAGTAGCGTGTATTTAGATACTTCGAAATCCATCTGGACGGCGACGCCGCGTCAGGGGGAGAGGCTATCGTCGAGTCGGAAACATTGGCTCCAATCAAGATCACTTTGGTGCCGTTGGTACCAATCTCAGAGGGCTTCACCGCGTCGTCCAGAGGAACGTAATATGAATAAGTCCCGTCCTTCAGTGGCCATTGGCGCAGTCCGTACTCGCCCGAGGCCGAGTTTTTCTCAAGCTGTACCATGTACCCTTGGTCGTTCTTCCACGAATGGTAGATCACCCCAGCTGGATTTTTGGTTGCTGCTGCAATCTTGGCGCCGACTCCATAGTTGCCGGTAAATGATTGCTCAGAGCCAGAACTGGAAAGCTGATTGATGAACTTTATCATGTTGTCTCCGGTCATCCCGTCACCGGTGTCCACAACACATAACTTCTTCGGAGCTTGTGGCCCTTTTCCCAAGTCATAGGAGGTCCAATCGACGTCCCAAGATATTTGACCAGGCACGCCCGTACGCTGGATCGCTTCGATGGCGTTCTGCGTCAGCTCTCGGAGGTATTGAAGGGGAGAACAGTCTTGACCCAATCGATCGAGCAAAAAGCCCACTTTGTCGACGGTCATAAGCAGGGGTTTGCCCCCGCCAGCAGCGTTGGTCATAGTAATCTCCGTTCTCAGCGATGGCAGGAGCGACCGCTTTAAATGAAGTGTTTCCCCCGGTATCGCTTCCGGTGGTACCTAAACAGGTACGACGTTCGGCGAATCAGTTTGAACACCTCTTAAGAATACTTGATTTTGTCGGCTTCAATCAAAAGCCTTCACGGGTTACCCCCAGTAACTACTTCTACCCGCGTTTGGGGGGACTCAACCGAGAATCGTCTGATGGCAAAGAAACTCAAGCTCATTCCGACTGTCCCGTTCGAGCTAATTATCAAGGGCCACGAGGGTGTCACTGCCTACCGTGAACGGCATGGGCAAGCAGACTTAACAGTTGCGCTCGTAACAACGCTCGCTGATGGCCACAAACCAGACGAGATAATCGCCGTTTCCTACCGCCTTCGTGCGCTCGCAAAGCTCATACGCGAGGGAGAAGGAGGCAAATGGACTTTCCCCGTTCTCAATCAGGAATATCAGCTCGTGAACGAATCTTTGTTCCGGGCCGCTGCGCGCGCTCTACTCTTCGAGGCCCGCACCGTTGGAGATGTGTCTTTTGATCCCGAGACGTTTATGAAAATCGCTTTAGAGGAAAGCGAAGCTGAGGGCTCTGCATAACGCGCCGATAGAAGGTTTTGTCGAACATAATCGAGTCTGCCTGCAGGCGGTTGCGCCAATGCTGTACGAGTCTTGCTCGGCCTGGACCACCGGCAACGCGAATTACGCTCGGGGGCCGGAGCTAGAACTGATCAGGAAGCGACCAAAGGAAGAAAACGTGGGCATCTTCGGCGGAAATCTAGAATCTCTCGTGGCAAAGGATGTCCTGCAAGTTTGTGCAGATCATGTGCCGGAAGGGACGGAAGTAGAATACAAATCGGATTTGCCAGTCAAGGGTGGCCGGATGCAAGATGCGTGGCACAGTGGTGGTGCGGTCGGCGAATACGCACGCAATGCAATTGCCGAGGAGATAACCGCCTTTGCAAACACCATGGGCGGCATTGTCTGCATCGGTATTGCCGAAACCCAGGATCATCCGAAGAGGGCTGATAAGCCCCAACCCTTGCCTCGCGTCCACGAACTGGCCCGCCGTATCCGCCAAGCAGTCTACGATATAATTGACCCGCCATTGTCCGTGCTGGAAGCGGTAGGCATTGATCTAGATGGTCAAGGGAACGGTGTGGTTGTGTTGCGTGTTCCGTCGTCAAGGCGACGACCACACAGGCACGCAGTTAGTAAAGAAGTCTTTTATCGTAGGGCAGATGAATCGGTCCGTATCAGCATGCGCGAAATTCAAGAGTTGACGATTCAAGCCATCTCCGAGGCAGCGCGCGCAGAGAAGAAGATTCGAGAGCGCCGCGACCAATTTCGTGAGACAAGCACGCGTTGGGTAAAGGATGCGTACATGGTGCATGAACAGCCGTGGGGTGCAGCGCTTCAATTCTTTGCAATGCCCGCGTCCCCTATCGATCTAGTTAGAGTGGTTGGCAAGCCGAATCTGATTAACTTGAATTCGATGGTGATCGCGACCACAGGAAGGGGCAATACCGAAATGAAGTGGCCGTTCGATCCTACGACTCAGTGGAGGCCCGGCTTGCGTTCCATAACAAGTTCTTACACCGCCCAAACGCGGCACGCGGCCTATTCACTTGAGACTGACGGAACATGTGAGATATCGATGTGTCTAAAGCTAATCGACGACCGCCCCAACATTTATGAACCATGGCTCCTTGGAGGGTTTGGAAAAGTCTTGACGTGGGTAGAGAGACTGAAGAAGGAAAGTGGAACAGGTGTTGAGTACATTCTCGCGACACAGCTTTCTGTCTTTGGCAAACCTGCAATACTACACGCTATCGAGGCAGAAATTGACTTCGGTGGTCAGCTCCCGGTCGGGACGTTTGACTTCCCACTAATCAGCGTCGGTTCTGCGGAAGAGCAATCCGCCCTCTTGCGAACGTTTGACGCCGACATTTGGAATCTTGCAGGCGAGGATACACTGCAAAGACCGAGGACCTTCGTTCTTGCCTGAGAATAGAACCGCCTTTCTTGGTAGGCGCTTGCTGGTGGTATCCTCAAGTGGTATCACTCGCTCAGCAGTCAGGCTGATTTGTGCCCGTTTTATCAGTGTTTTTGAGAGCACCCTTCGATTCCCCCAGGGAGCGACAAAAGGCCCGCTAGTTCCATAACATCTGGTCTTGGAATTGATGCTGGTGCAGGGGTTTCGAACCCACACGTTCCATAACACCGGCACGCGCAAGCGCTGGGGATGATCGGTTCGGTCCACGGTGCAGTGTCGGCCTGCCGTACCAAGTCGACATCGCATGAAATGTGGATACTTCCGCTTTGGACTCCAAGCGAGGATCCGCGATCGATCACAAAAAAAGCCCCGAACGATGCCGGGGCTTGAGTAGCGCTCGCCTGAGTATCAATATGCGGCCCAGTGTGAATTCAAACTACTTGCAGTGATTTGCAGCAGGTCCGACGGCGAGCGGCAAGCCGATTGCCTGCTTCATAAACGTTTCGCGAGCATCCAGAAGACATTCGACGGTGACCGAAATTGCATATCTGTCGCCCTTCTTCCCATTGTTGGAGACCGAAATGGCTTCCCGAAGGTCCGTTTGCTTTTCAGATTCCTGCGTAAAGGGCATTGGCGGGTGATTTGTGCGGTCTGTCGTTCCTTGCAGATCACCCTTGGCTTTGTCGGGCCACTTGGTCCCGCCGCCCAAGTCCGCACCATTGCTGAACTGGTGGCAGCCAGCGCATGTTTGCGTACCTATTCGAGTGACCACCTGCAACGGCGTGACGTTGCCGCCGGGAAGCGCAATATTCAGAGCGCTCTGGATGTTCGAGGAAAGCGGATCATTTCTGAGTGAGCCGTTTCCCTTGAATGCGGTGGCGACATCCCCGAACGCAGGATCCGCAGCCTGCCCTTTCTCGTCGCTTTCGAATGAGTTTATGCCCTCGCCTGAGATTGAAAAGCCGATTTGGTTGACATCTTCGAGATGAAGAGAGGTATTGTCACCACCGAGAAGTTTTCTCATCTGGGCTCTAATGTCCTGACTGAGCACGCTTACTCGATGGTCGGCTGAACCTTCGACGAACAACGAAGTTCCGGGATTTGTTTTCACGGTATCCGGGACAATGATCAGGGTTCCGTTTATCGGAAGCGTCTTGAACTCTCGCAGAGTCCAATCAAAAGGCTTGGAAGGTCCAGCATTTCCCATGAATTGATTTGTTCGTATTTGCCCCGACCCGAAAGAGTAGTTGTTGATATCGACCACTGGTGTCGGGAGAGGCTTGGCGGTGGGACCGAGTTTCCCCTGAAGATAAAAATCCCGAAGTTTTGCGCCACGCTGCTCGGCGGTTAGGGCCGTATTGGACAGGCTGTGCCAGAAATTCAAGATTGGCAGGCAGCCGCTGGGATGTCCGATCTTCTCGGGTTTCCGGTCTGGATTGGGAACTCGCGCTTCAAAGATGATCAGGTTACGATTGAGCGGATCGGTTTTCCCGGAGTTTCGGGCAAACACGATCCGATACTCCCCACAATCCGGATATTCTACCAGTCCGGCAGAGCCGGCCGCCGTGATCGGCGGACTGATGAGATCGAAACGGTTGCTAAAGGCTATCGCGCTGTATGCGCCTTGGTTGGTGTCTTTACCGGCATCGATCTCGCCTTCTTTGGCGAAAGGATCGCTCGACGCCTCGCTCTGCTCCAGGCGAGGACAACGATATGGAAAGTTATTGAAATTGGTAGTCGCTGTATTGTTGGCAATTCCGGTGTTCGGCACTGGCGGCGCATCGTCATCGCAGTGCGGGCCCAACTGAAGACCAGGCCCTTGTCCGGCAGTGTCCCACCACTGATGAAACAGGATATCTTTTGTGAGCTGAGGATCGCCGCTTTGTTTAACCAGTTGGCCCATGACGTCGGAAAACTTGATGGCTTTTGTGGTGTCGACGTCCGAGACAAAAATCGAAAGATAGCGATTCAGCTCCAAACCCGGCTTGTCGGCCCCATAATCCAGTTTTCCCAGCGCCTCAAGCGGGACCTCTCCATGTTCCGGATGAAAAATTCGACTGTTAAGTCTCAGCTGATTGATTTTCGTGTTGAGGGTAGGAGTCGGTTGTACTGCTTGAGCACCGGCCCTATCCGGCGCCAAGATTGCTGGGCCGACTGCTAGGAGTAAAATAGAAATCGCGGATACCGAACAGGATTTATTTTGAGACATAAGACCCTCCCGAGTTTAAAGAGATGGCGACAAGACCGTAAAGCCACACTCCGTTAGGGGTGGCGAGCGGATGACGCGACGCCCTCGCCTACCAATTTGACAGCGAACTCTCCTGGTAAGTCCGATGTCCGCTACGCCGACTATTTCGGCGTCTTCCGTACCAATGGTTTGAATTGAGTGCCCGCACCAACCGCAGATGATTGTCGGCTTGCTTCAAGCATGACGTGCACTCCCATTTCGTTGGTCTTTCCAAACCCTGGAGCCGTGCGCAACGCGAAACGGTTGGGAATAAAGTTTTTGCTTGCGATCATATCGTGCGGGCTCAATAGCACTCCACGCTGCGATCGAACGTGAAGCTGTTCACAATCCGCAATCTATGCTTTTTCTTGGAACGACATTGGTTTTTCGAGCATTTGGTACCTCTGAAACATGCCACTATGTCCGCAATTCGGGATCAGCGGCAAAGATTTAGGTAGCGAATGACCGGGAACGGAGAATAGCTCAGACGTTTCATTCTCCATACAGTTGCGTTCCATAACATCTGATTTGCGATTTCTTGATGTAGCAGCAAAGCTAAAATGTCAGCACTGAGCAAAGTAGAGATGTCAGTTTCTGCTCCTTTTTGGGAGTTCGGAGGCGGTCATTTCGATGGGCATGGTGGTGATGAGCAAGCGCGAGCTGAACCGTCTTGATGTTCTGGCACGGCTAGACGGCGACAGATTAACGGCTCGAGCAGCTGCTGAGCTGATGACGATAACGCTGCGGCAAACGTTCGGCTGTTGAGAAGATATCGCGATGGCGGCGCTTCGGCCATCGCCAACCAGCGCCGCGGTCGTCCCTCGAACAACCGCTTGCCGGATGTGGTTCGCGATCATGCGATTGCTCTGGTGCGGCAGCGGTACGCAGATTTTGGACCGACATTTGCGGCCGAGAAGCTGGCAGAGCGTCATGATCTCAAAGTTTCGCGGGAGACGCTGCGCAGCTGGATGCGGCAGGCGGGGATCTGGATGTCCCGCGCTGAACGCAAGCGCATCCAACAACCCCGGCATCGCCGCGAGCATATTGGTGAGCTGGTCCAAATCGACGGCTCAGAGCATCGTTGGTTCGAGGATCGTGCAGCAGCCTGCACGTTACTGGTGTTCGTCGACGATGCGACAAGCCGCCTGATGGAGCTACGCTTTGTCGCATCGGAGAGCACATTTGCCTATTTCGATGCGCTGAAGGCCTATCTTCGCCGCCACGGTAAACCCGTCGCCTTCTACTCCGACAAGCATTCCATCTTTCGTGTGTCGAAGGAGAACGCGGCCAGCGGCAATGGAATGACCCAGTTCGGGCGGGCTTTGTCGGAACTCAACATCGAAATTCTCTGCGCCAATACCAGCCAGGCGAAGGGCCGCGTCGAGCGCGCGCATCATACGCTGCAGGATCGTCTGGTGAAGGAGCTGAGACTTGCCGGCATCAGCACGATCGAGGCGGCAAATGCGTTCCTGCCCAGCTTCGTCGCTAACTACAACGGTCGCTTTGCCAAGCCCGCGGCCCACGATCAGGACTTTCATCGTTCGGTCGACCCCCGGCAGGATCTTGATCAGATTCTGTGTTGGCGTGAGCAGCGTCAGGTGTCGCACCAACTGGTGGTGAACTACAGTCGCATGAAGCTGACGCTTAAGCCGGAAGGCCTGGCAGTTCGCCTTCGCGGCAAAATGGTCGAGATCTATGACTTTCCGGATGGGCGGCTAGAGGTTCGCTGGAAAGGCAGGCCGTTGCCTTACTCGGCCTTCGACAAGCTGCAACGCGTCAGCCATGCCGCCATTGTCGAGAACAAGCGCCTGGGCGAGATCCTGGCTTGGATCAAGGAACAGCAAGACCGCCAGCCCCGATTCAACCGAGTTCCGGATGGACCACGGCGATCGAGCCAGAAGTCGGGCATTCTAAAGAACCGCGCCTTGCAAATCACTGAAGCCGCCAAATCGTGTCCAAAAGCCTACCGCCGAGGCCGGCGCTGCTGCGATATGGTGGTCTCCGCGGCGCCGGCTCACGCTCCCAGCGAGGCTGCCGAGTGACATTTCAACTGAGCTAGAGACATCTCAACTTTGTTGCAACACTTGATCTCCGCGCTCAACTGAAAGCAGACGTTCAGAGCCGTCGCCCAAGGTTGGCTTCGACCCAAACCGGACTTCAAGCCATTACGGCTTCCGTCCGCTATTGGCTTTTCGGACATGCCGGTCGCCTTGCTGAATGTCCGATGTTGAGGGGCAACCCCAAACCGGACATTGGCCTTTTTATCTACCTTGGATAACCTTGCTCCCTCAGAAGAAAAGCAGACCTAATTAATTAGCGTGATCGAGTAATCCGTGAGGTGTAGTGCAAACATAGTGCGCTCCCGCGGCCACCAATTCCTCTTTACTGCCGTAACCATAGAGGACACCCACAGCGGTCATTCCATTGTTTCTCGCCCCAATCATATCGTGGCTTCGGTCTCCAATCATAATTGCCTGCAATGGGTCAACACGCATCGTCTGAAGGGCGTAACCCAAAAGGTCGGTCTTGTCGGAACGTCTGCCATCCAATTCGGAACCAAATACGCGTTCAAAATAGATCTTCAGTTTGAAGTGATCGATAATGCGCTCAGCATAAACACTGGGTTTGCTGGTCGCAACAAACAGGCGGCGGCCTGACTTGGCGAGCACAGATAATGTGTCTTCGATACCAGGGTAGATTTCATTCTCGAAGATACCGATGTCGGCAAACCGCTCTCGATAAAGCGACAGGGCTTTACCTGCCAGATCGTCGGTGCCGAGAAGTTTTTTCAGGCTGGCGCGAAGCGGAGGACCGATGCACCACGTCAATTCATCTTCCGGTGGAGGCGGGCGATCAAGCTTGCTAAGGGCATATTGGATCGAACGGGTAATTCCGAGTTTTGGATCTGTTAGCGTTCCATCGAGATCAAAATAGATTGTGGTCATCTTGGCCAGTGCTCGCTGAATGTGCGGGTCCGCTAATACAGTAGTTCTCGTGACTGGGCACGGGTGTGCCGGCTGGTTATTCCCAACTTTAGGGAATATGGCTTAGTGGAGCCATTCTTCATGGGTCGGACAATGCCGTTTCGCGACCTTTGCCACTTCCACTTATGGCACTTTTCGGACATCAAGAACTATCGGCGGAATGTCTGCTCACGGGCTACCCATCTCGGACATCAGGTGGCTGACTGCGGGCGGATGTCGCGCGAACCGTCAGCCCTTGAAGCGGATTAAGCGAGGAGCCTCTTTCATCCGCAATTCGACAGCATCTTCTGGAGTATTGCCTCGACCGAGTGCGACGAAATCCCAAGTTTAACAAATCCAGGCATCTCCGGCGATGACACGGTGTCGATTTGCATCAGCTCCACTTGATTGCGCGTGAGGAGCGGATTCGGGAACATTTCGGAGGCCCATGCGAGTGCATGCCAAACGACAAGCGGGATTGGAATCAGTCGGGGCGCAAGTCCAGCTTGGTGCGCAACGGCTCTGAGAAACTCCTCGTAAGAGTAGACGCGAGGGCCTCCGAACTCGAAGATCGTTGAAGGCGTCTCCGCTCGCTGCATGATCCGGCCGATGGCCTCCGCAACATCCTCCACAGAGGCCGGCTGCAATCTGGTTAGGCCGCGGCCGAACATCGGATAGGCTGGAAGGTGGCGGAGGAGCCTTAGGATGGTAGTGAGAAACGCGTCGTCCGGCCCGAACATCACCGCCGGGCGGATGATAAGTGCCTCGACGAAGGCGGCCCGGACCGCCAGTTCGCCTTCGCCGCGCTTTCGGATGTACCGTGATTGTGAGGCGGCATCGGCGCCGATTCCTGAAATGTGAATGAGCCGATCGACGCCGGCACGGAGTGCTTGAGCCGCTATCCGTTGGGCAGCCTCGACGTGAACGGAATGAAAAGTCTCCTGTCCGTGCTCGACGTAAAGGCTCACCGCATTTACAACGCCGTAGGCGCCGGCAAGCGCATCCGCGACTGACCGCTCGTCGTGAATATTGGCCCCTACGGATTGAAGCTGCGGATCATCACGACCAAACAGTCTGTGCCCCCGATCCGGATGCCTTGACGCGATCCGCACAGGAAATCCATGAGAGCGCAGATGCCGAACGATGCGGCGGCCGAGAAAGCCGGTTCCGCCGAACACGGTGACGGTCCGATCGTTCGTTGCCACCATGATTCAATTCGCCAATTCATGTGGAATTCGAGCGGTTCCTCCGGATAAGGTGTGGCCGCCACTAGCTATTGATTCTTTCCTGGCGCGCCCGGAAGCACGGCTGCCACACCTTCCGGATTGATGTTGAAGGCCAAGAATATCAACGGCTCGTTGTCTGGGTTTCCCCATTGGTGCACGAGAGCGTACGGTTCATAGATAAGGGAATCTGGTCCCCTTGCTTCCGTCTTACCGTCGACCGTGTTCGCTCCGGTGCCGGAAATAATATAGTACAGAGCCGCTCCCGACCGATGGTGCGGCGGGTTGGAGGGCATCTGCGCCGGAAATGTGACTCGCGTGAGATTGAGATCATAACCACCTGGCTTCAGGTCGGGGATCGGATTCGCTGTGCGATACAATTCCCTCACGGCGGCAGGTGCTGTCTCGGCAGGCCGACCCAAGTCCCCAGCTGGAGCAAGGAAGAAGTGGAGGAAAGTCGATGGCCCTCCGCGACCCGCCGTTAGCGCCGCGGTCTTTCCGCCGGCGATGAACAACCCGTCTCCGGCGTTGAGCATTTTGGCCTCGCCATCGAGCGCGACCTCGGTCGATCCTGACATCTGGTAGAGGATGCCGTTGGCCGCCGAGACACTGCTCCTCTCGTCCGGCTGAAGAGTGATGCTCACCGCTTTGAAGTGGAGCGGCATGTCCGTGACGGTCAGTTTGGTTGCAGCGACCACTGTTCGTGTAATTGCCGGTGGAGCGGGCGTGGTTTGTGCGGTCCCCGGAGCGGGAAGCGCCATCGCGCCGAGCAACAGTAGTCCGGTTGTCCTG
>Ga0207051_1085_pt1 | contig 14285 bp, 10 predicted proteins | sample Alteio_BWMinCont_61_FD_153292 | JGI IMG/M metagenome (GOLD analysis project Ga0207051, IMG submission 153292) | Enriched cells from forest soil in Barre Woods Harvard Forest LTER site, Petersham, Massachusetts, United States -... | ecosystem: Environmental > Terrestrial > Soil > Temperate forest >...
GCTCCGAGGGGATCGTCCGGCCGGAGGATGAGTGGAAACAGTCGCGTTCCCTGGAGGACGCCATCGCGCGGCCCGTCGAGGGTCAGGACACGACCGTGCATGCCGCCCAAACCTTGCTGAATGGGAGCCTGTTGCAACAATGACCGTGCCCCTGACTCAGTTGGATCGCCCCCATGGAACACCGTTCCAGGTGCGCAAGATTGGCCATGTCGCGCTGTTCGTGTCGGATATCGAACGATCGACGCGGTTCTATGTCGACGTGCTCGGCTTCCGGATTTCCGACCTGTATCAGGAGGACATGATGCCGGGCGGCGCCGCGTTCATCCGGTTGAACACGGATCATCATGGGATCGCTCTGTTCAAGGCGACGCAGGATCGCGACCCCGGCGCCGGGCTGCACCACATGGCGTTCGAGGTCGGGTCGTTGGATGAAGTGTTCCGCGCGCGGGACCATCTGAAGAAGCATGGGATACCGATCCATTTCGAGGGGCGGCGGCGCGCCGGCGTGCAGATCGCGGTCGAGTTCCGCGATCCGGATGGCCACAACCTGGAGATCTACTGGGGCATCGATCAGATCGGCTCGGACGGGCGGGCTCGGCCGGCGAACCAGTGGAAGGGCGTGCAGAGCCTGGAGGCGGCGATCGCCGATCCGGTGATCGGGCAGGATACGTCGTTGCTGGATCCGTCGCTGGCGCGGGTTTGAGGGTTGGGGGCGCGGGCCGGTACCTCCGCGCATGGTTTTGACGGGTCGCCCAAGCGTGCGTTCTCTGCCGCCCGACCGCCGACCATATGGGCTCGGTGCGGATCAATTCGATTCGGATGGACCGTTGGGGTTGGGAGTGGACGTCGATGCTCCACCGCGTCACCGACTGCTTCGCGCCCAATCCGGTCGCTCAGGCGAAGCGGTTCATGTGTCGAAAGCGGACATCTCGACACGTCGGTCCAGGCGACGCCAATACACTTCCGTATTTTATTGATAGTTCAGGTCACGTCCCATCCTGGTTTTGAGCCGCTGCGTCACCCTTTTTTTGCCCTAGCGCTGTCGGGGCCTTTTCAATGCGGCCGTCGCCGGATTGGATACGTCGAACACTACGACATCAGTACGCTCTCTGAGCTCAGGTGAAAGATCGCGTATGAGCATCGCTTCCAGGTCTGCAGCCGACGTTGGTCCGACGATACCATCGGACCTAGCCGGCGTGGGATTGGCATCGTTGCCGAACCAAAACACGAGATAAATACCGAAGCCATCCGCGCCCGGATCGGCTGTGTAATTCTGAAGTTGCGTCGAGGCGGCGACCCAGATATCTGGATGAAAATGGCGCTTGATTTCAATCGGGAGGTTGCGCCCAGCTTGCGAAAGCACGAGCATGTCTGTTCGCGTCTCTTCACTGCGCCGTGCCTCTGGTGCTATGGCGGCGACACCAGATTTTCTCAGGCGATCTCGAAGTCGATCAAGGAGGCGGTCGCGGCACTGATTCTCGATCAGTGGGTTGTCAACGCGCTCACCCTTAAGATTCCAGTAGTTTTTCCACGGGGTAGTGTCAGTCGTATGGAGTTCGTCTCGTAGTTTCAACAGTTCCTCGATTACCACGGCACGAAGATCACGAGCGTTAACTGGTGGACCTCCTGAGATCGCCTCCCGCACTTCTGCCGGCTGTGGGTGTTTAAAACCACGGTCCCGCCGGATCAGTGCCTGTTGCGCAAGCGCATGACGTAGATTTGGCTGCCACTCGGTCAAATTCGGATCGTTCATTAAAGTCAATAGTATCGCGGCAGTCTCCGGCCGTGGATCTCCTGCCAAAGTATTGATCGCCCCGCTGACAATACCTCGTGGGTGATCATTCTGCGGCATAATCTGTGAACCAACAAGCCGCACAACCATCCCGTTGAAGTGCGATGGGGTCGTGCGACCAGCGTCCAATAAGGCTGCGATGAGACCGCGGCCCAGATCGCCGGTCAACAATTCAACCGCATCGGTACCGCCGTGCTCGATCGAAAATCGCTCGGCGTGCCCGGCTGGGTCGAGTGCAAATGCGACAAAGCTCCAAATGGCCCGCTGCTCACCGGTGACTGCGGCGTTACCGAGCGCAGCAACCGCAAGGGCGAGCAACCGAACCGGGGTTAGATGTTTCGCGGCGGCCCTCAGCGCGACATGCAGAGGGTCCGGGGGCATGCCGGGCCGATCAGAAAGCAAGAATTCAAGCGCTTGTTCGACCGCGCATCCGGATGCGTCGTGGTCGAGCAACCGCCACAGGGTGCCAAGCCGAGTGGCGCCCGCGTCAAGAGTCGCACTCCAAAAATCGATGAGTTGTGCAGCACCTATGGCAGGCCCGAGATTGAGTCGATCAAGCGCCCAACGTTCAAGCCGAGTCCCTCGGTCATTATTTGAAACCATGAAGCTCGATTTCAGAACAGCAACGGCCACGGTGGCAGGTACCATTTCAAGGACGGCATTTCGGTCATCGTCGAGAAGCCAATCGACTCCCGCTATCGCAGCTTCTTCCACGCGGTAGGTTTTCGCCTCCGCCTCCGCCTTGCCTAGATCGCTGATGCTGACTTCGCCCAACCCATTCGTTGCGATATATTTCCAACCGGCCAAAATAGCCTCCGTCGTCGTGTCGTCGGTGATATCCCGCACCCGCTGGAGATCGGCGCTTCGACCATCACTGTCGTCCTGGGTTTCGAGATACACGCGTGCCGCCCAGCCTAGGCAGTCGGCTCGACCGCCACTCTGCATATCCGAGAGCCAGGGTTCCATTTCCCGAACGTTGGCAGCCCTTTCGTCCGCCTCGCGCTGGCGTTCGGCCATCGCGCGCTTCTGATCCTCAATACGCCAACTCTCGATCTCTGCAACGGTGAGCTGTTGGAGTAGCGTGTCGCCATCTGGCTCGTCAATGACGGCATCGTAGACCGTCCAATAGGCATCTGGATCCGTTTCTCGGCGGCGCACCACATCCACGACGATCTCCAGGAGGCGCCTCTTTTCTTCCCCTGTTGGTGTCGATTGTGCCTTCGCGACCGTGTGTCTAATAGCAGCAGTTGATGGATATTGGCACGTCGTAACGATATAGTTATTGACCACCGCCCATGGCGACAGTGCTGGGTTGTCCTGAGCCAAGGCTACATCAAAGAGCGCTACTTCACGTCCCTCGTCGTTATGTAGCCATGCGGCCAGAGCGTTGGCGGCCTGATCCGGAAGACGGTTCGAAAAAGCGCCACGAATATTCCTGATCCACTGCCAGAGTCGCTCGCCCGACAAGTCCGAGGTGCGCGTGATCGCTCCAATCAAAGCGGACTCGAGTACATGCCCGACCTCAAAGCGGTGGCTGCGGGTTGGGCTGGCAGAAAACAAGTCTTTAATTGGCAGGTCGAATAGGTCCGGGAGCGGCCTGTTCTCCAGACGGCGTCTAAGGGCAGTCAGACGACCCAGCATGTGGTCGTCAGGACATTTCTGATAGTCAACCAATATCGATGTTACGTCGGCGACCGTCAGACTGTCTGGCGGCAATCGAGCAGCAACTTGCAACCGCAATTCTTCACGGTTGATAGAGACTGGCTCGTCGGCAAGGATATCGAATATTTCGCGACATACGCCCGACGGATTGTCTTCGCCATTGAGATATGCCTCAAATGCTCGACGGCGCTGCCAGCCAGAGCATCTCGCGTTTAAAATGAGCGTGCGCAAGACATGGCGAATTGAGTGTACCGGTGGTCCGTTGCTGAGAGCGTCGAAAACGGTAAGTAGGCGATGAGTGCCGTCAGGCGGGCTGGTCAGAATCGACCTGAAATCGTCCGCCAGATCTTCGCCAGCAAGGCTGCCGACCGCGGTGGCCTGGACCTCCGAGGCGCGAAAATATGGATCGTTTCGATCGAGATTGGCAAGAATTGCCCGTCTCGCAGCTGTGTCAAAAACCGCAGCGTCGCCGTAGGCAAGTACAGTCATTGAGTCGATCTCGATCAGTCTTTTGGCCGAAGCACTGTCACCCAATTTAGCCAAATGAGCCGCAAACCAAGCATACAAGCCTCGCAGTTCTGTGGGTGGAAGCCCGTCGGTGCCGGTTATAAGCGCGACAGCCCGCGACAAAGGTAACGCTGGCAGGCCGCCGGAACCAACGACGGCCTTTGCTAACGCGTCGCCGGCAAGATATTCGGCGATTGTGCGGTGCATGGGTTCAAATGCTTCTCCTTCGCCCCGAAAGAGCGGCGTATCCAGCATATCGTCTAAAAGGTTGCGATTGAGGCCGATGTCATGTGAAGTGACGTACGCCCTGGCGTCGACACCCATTTCGGGTTCATCGTTAGAACGCCAGATGGCCCGAGAGCCCGACGTGAGCAGGAGTAGATATGCTCTGGCCGCGGCAGCAAGAATCTCGTCTGGCGCATGCCTGTCCCCCCGCCATTTGTGCTCCTCGTTGCGTTCGAAGGCGAGGCGACGGACGGCTGTCCCGAAGAGTTCGCCACGGGTCCGGGGCCACGCTTCACCGCCCACCACGGCAGTATGGAGTAGTTTCAGGCTAAGAGGATTTTCGGTAAATCCGGTGGCGCCGAGAGATCTGGCCTTTGCAAGGAAGGACTCTGGATCCCCTTCGCCCAACGCGGCGAGCACCGTTACAGCTTCATCGTGGTCAAGAGGGAGAAGCTGCACCACGACTATAGGAGCGCCCGCTGTGGTCTTCCGGATCGGCGCCATATCGGCACCCTTTCGCCAATCCTCCGAGCGACAGGCCAGCCGCCAGCGCGGGGCATTCGCGGTTACGAGCGAATGGGCGAGGCTATGGACCTTGTCTGACGGTCGGCCATCGGTGCGATATTCATCGAGGCCATCGAGATAAAGTGTGTTGTTTCGGTTCGTCTTCACTCCGGTCATGAGATCGCGCACCTTAAAGACTGGTACGCCCTCTCGCGCGGCCTCTTGTTCCAGGACAGTCGATTTGCCAATCCCGGGCTCACCCAGGAAGACGAGAAAGGGAAGCGCACGCAAATCGCTCGCGTGGCGAATAGTTTCCTGGTCGTCGGTTCCACCCTCGATCACCGCAACTCGGCGATCCAGCGTGGCGGTGGTTGGGCTGGACATCAATAGATTCACTCAGTTTGTCAGATTCGAGCCGTAATGTAGGGGTGGCGTACGGCTTTTCCGAGTCCTGCGCAGACCGGAACGGTTCTGGCGCGAACGTTTGAGACTGACAGCGGAATTAGCCGCCGGACTCCCGATGCGTTAACGATTCACACAATGGCCGAGGTGGATCAGAAGCGGCCGGCCCCTCGGGTTGTCGGAAGGACACCCTTGGGTCGAGGTCAGCAATCTGGCCATGCAAGCGTGAATGTTGGCTCTGGCGTACAACTCTCCCGAAGTAGCCAGTCCCTCATCGGCCAAAAAAGACCAACCTTGCCTCGAACGAAACCCATCCCTAAACTGGGATGAGTTACCGGAGCCCAACATGAAAGACGCCGTCAGCCTCACCCTCAACGAAGCCGGCTACGTGGTTGGGCAGTCCCGCGCCGCGATCAACCGCGCCGTCGACCAGGGGGTGATCAAGGCCAGGCTCTTCCGGCGAGGCAAGGTGCGGGTTCGCACAGTTGGAGGCCCCGAATTACGCTTCCTCGCCTTCGCGGCCCAGGCCGGAAAGGATTTTACGCCGGCGGCCCGGCGGAAGATCTATGAAGCGATTCGGCGGGCGCGGCCAAACGCGTCGCGGCTCGAACTCGGCTTTGTGGAGCTCAGGCTGACGGAGGTCGATCGCCGCATCGACGAGCGTCTCACGCGTCTCCAACAAGTGAAAGCCCTGGTCGACGAGACCGCGCCCGAACCCGTGCTGCGCGGGACCAATGTCCCGGTCCACGTCGTCGCGGCCCTCACCCGCGGGCAAAGCGCCACGGAGATAATCGAGGACTATCCAACTCTCACCGCCGGGCAGGTGGAGGCGGCGGCCGAATACGCGAAGGTGTACCCAAGGACCGGCCGCCCGCTCCCGGCGCGTAGCCTTAAGCGCATGCTCGGCGATCTCGCGGCGGCGGGCGTCTGGGACCTCGAAAGCGAACCTCCACCGATCGAGCCGCGACCGATTCCGTGAGGATCTACCTGCTCGACGAAAACGTGCTGCGTGAACTTCGTCCGGGCGGGAATCCTCGCGTTCGGGCCTGGTACCAAACCGTCTCGACCGACTCGCTTCGGATCAGCGCCATGACATTCTTTGAAAAGCGCCGAGGTGCGGAGCGGCTGCGTAAGACCAATCCGGATCGGGCGACAGCCCTGCTCGCCGGCATCGACGCGCTCGAGGCGGCTTACGGCTCCCGCATCATCCCGATTGACGGCCCGGTCGTCGCCGAGTGGGCGCGGCTGCTCGGCGTCAAGGACAAGAACCAACGGGACCGTGCGCTCGCCGCGACCGCGCGGGTTCACGGGTTCGTACTCGTCACGCGGAACAAAGCTGACGTGGCAGGGTGTGACGTTGATGTCCTTGACCCGTTCCAGGCTGCTCCCAACGTGATCCGGGTATGAAGTTGCTTCCGACGCTCGGGAGGGAACGGCCAGATTGGCGAGTGCTGAACCCGTCCAGTCGCTATTCCGCCACATAGCCTTCGATGGCCGCGATTCTGTCGGCGATATGCTCCGGATACGGCCGGTCGGCCTTCACAACGACCGAGCGTCGGCTTCGATATAGTGGCGGAAGAACGGGCTGAGACCGCGGGCCAGCAACAGGTCAACCCGCCGGTGCGGCGGCGCCTCCAGTTCCTCAGCCGGGCCGAGATAGTCGCCGAATCCTCGTTCCGCATCCAGGTCGATCATCAGATCGACATCGCTGTCCGGCCGTTCCTCGCCCCGGGCGACCGATCCGAACAAACGCAGGTTGCTCGCGCCGTGACGGGCGGCGATCTGCAACACCGTGTCACGCCGCTGATGGATCTCGTCGCGCAGGGTCATGCGAACACCTGATGTTCCAACGGCACGCACCATACCGGCAAACGGCGGCTTCACGTCAAGGCGGACACCCGGGCCGGCGCCGCGCGGGCGTGCAGATCGCGGTCGAGTTCCGCGATCCGGATGGGCACAATCTGGAAATCTACCGGTGCATCGATCGGCTCGGAGGGACGTGCTCGGCCGGCGAACCAGTGGAAGGGCGTGCAAAGCCTGGAGGCGGCGATCGCCGATCCGGTGATCGGGCGGGACACGTCCCTGTTGGATCCGTCGTTGGCCCGGGTTTGAGGTTATACCAATCGTCACTACCGTTGACTCGTGAGAGCACGTCATGGTCCGGCTCGACCGGGCCATCACTCTGTTCATCGTGTTGCCGCTGATGGCCCGGTCGAGCCGGACCATGACGTTTAAGGGGCCGTGCCACCGGTCAATAGTCAGGGCGGTTGGTATTAGACGCTCGGATCGATACGTCCGCGCGTCGTTTTTTGACGGGTCGCCAAAGCGGTCTTCCCCGCGGCACGGCGCCATCTGGGTTCGGTGCGAATCAACCTCCATCGATGGGCCGATTGGAGCGGGAGTGGCCGTCGTTGCTTTACCGCGACGATGCCTGTTTCGCCCATGCCGGTCATCGCGGCGGTGAGGCCCGTGCTTCCAAAGCGAACCTTTGTACGAGTCGGCCGCCAGAAAGGAGCGGGTTGCCCCCCCCTTCGGTGACTTCCGTTGTCGCCATTCCCGCTCTGCCCTAAACTTTTTCCTCGCCGGGCCCCATCCCCGCCTGGCGCCACGCGTACTCCCTTCTACCAATAACGCGCCCCAATGTGGGCCGAGGAGGCGACGACCATGGCTGATACAATTGAGCAGGTCACCATCCGCAAGGTCGCCTGGCGCCTGCTCCCATTCCTGTTCCTGATGTTCATCTGGTGCCTGATCGACCGAGTGAACCTCGCCTTCGCCGCGCTTACCATGAACACCGACCTCGGCTTCACCTCGACCATGTACAGTCTCGGCGCCAGCATCTTCTTCCTGGGCTACTGCACGTTCGAGGTGCCAAGCAATCTGCTGCTGGAACGTTTCGGTGCGCGCATCTGGCTGTCGCGGATCATGATCACCTGGGGCCTTGTCTCCTCCAGCATGGCGCTCATCACCGGTATTTATGGCTTCTGCACGCTACGCGTTTTGTTGGGCCTCGCGGAGGCGGGATTCTTTCCCGGCGTGGTGGTTTACCTCACCTATTGGTTCCCGCGCGCGTACCGAGCCCGCGTGATCGCGGCGTTTCTGCTGTCGGTGCCGCTCACCGGTATGTTTGGTGCGCCGCTGGCCACCTCGTTGATGCAAATCCAGGGCTGGGGCCTGCGAAGCTGGCAGTGGCTGTTCCTGCTGGAAGGCATCCCCTCGGTGCTGATCGGCATCGCCGCGCTGTGGTATCTCACCGACAATCCGAGCAAAGCGCACTGGTTGCTTCCGGAACAGCGCGAATGGCTGGAACGAGCCATCGCCGGCGAACGCGACGAACTCGAAGCCACGCACGGTACATTCTCGGCCTGGCGAGCGATGATCGAACCCAGGGTGTTGGCACTCTGCCTGGTTTATATCGGTTCGGGTACGATCAGTTACGGCGTGGCTTACTTCCTGCCGCAAATCATCAAAGGTATCGGCATTTCAGTGTTCGCGACCGGTTTCGTCACCGCGATCCCGGCGGCCGTCGGCGCGTGCGGCATGCTTACGGCCGGCTGGTTCTGCGATCGCTCATCGGAGAAACGACTTCTGTGCGGCGGCGTCATGCTGATCGCCGCCCTGGGCGTGGCGGGAGTCGGCTGGGTCGGGTCGACCTGGTGGGTACTGCTGCCGGCTTCGCTGATGGCGTTCTTCCTGGAGGCAACGCGGCCGACGTTCTGGTCTCTGCCGTCGATGTTCCTCAGCCGTAGCGGCGCCGCCGCCGGAATCGCGCTCATCAACTCAGTCGGCAATCTGGGAGGCGTGATCGGACCCATCGCGGTCGGCTGGCTGAAGGATACGACACACAGTTTCGCCGGCGGGCTGTATTTCATCGCCGTTGTGACGGCGATCGCGGCAATCCTCGTGATGGCGGCCGGCCCTCGGCACGTCGCCGTGCGTCAGGCGGCCGCGTGATCGTGGCAAGGTATCAGTGATCCCGATGCCTTGGCGAAATCGATGGGAGCAAATTTCGATCCGTTAGGATCATCCCCACATCCGCATGGCCTGCCTGGTCCAATCAGGGGCCGGCTCGCGACGCGACACCCTGATCATCCTGGGAACCTCCCAACTGTCGCGCGGGGAATCGGTGCGAGGACGTTTATACACCCGCCTGAAATCCCATTGGCGAAAGCGTTCGGCCTCTGGTCCGAAAAATCTGCCAGGGACAGAGCGGCCGCGAATGTTTGCCTTGAGATCCTGATCGCCCGTAGCAGACATTCCACCATCCGGCAGACCTGCTCATTTCGCCGCGCGCCCAAAGCGACACCCCCATACGACCGCGGCATGAGCGGCGTTTGCCGCCCTCCTGGAGCATGCCCAGTACTTTCAACCGGCCGCCGGCCCGCGACGTAGCCGCTCGACCTTGGCCATCGCCTCCGCGCCGGGCCACGCCTCAACGAGCCACCGCGGCAGCGGGTCGTTCGCGCTGGTCAACGGCAGCACTTCGTCCTCGTCACCGCGGCCATTCGGGAACAGTTCCAGCGCCCGCGGCATCTCGTAATAGATCTCCAGGCCGTTGCCGTCGGGATCGGCGAAATAGATGCTGCGCTGGCAGACATGATCGGCGGCACGCTGGATTTCGACGCCGCTTTTCAACAGGTGGGAGTACGCATCGCGCAACGCCGCATAACTGGCCACCTTGAACGCGATGTGCGCGAGCCCAAGCTGGCCGTGCCGCGGCCTCGGCGCGTCCTGTGGAGCCGGATGCTGCGCGATGTCGATGGTATGGAATCCATCGCCCAAAGTCATGAACACACCGCCGTGTTCCGGATCCTGCTCGGCGATGCGAAACCCCAGCACGTCGCGGTAGAACCGCTTCGAGGCTTCTTCGTCGGCGACCCGCAACAAAACGTGGCCGATACCGCTCAGGTTGATCATGGTGGGCCTCCCGTTGTCGCACGCGTGCATCTTAGCCACGCGACGTGGCGTGGAAAAGCGATCAACCCTTCATTCACCCCAGAGGGCCCGAGGAGGGCCGCGCGGTTCAGAACCGCACCCAAACTCCATTGCGCCAATAGCCGCGTCCTTCGTGCTCGCGCCACCTGTACTTCTCGTTCGCGGCCCACCTCCACTCGTCAGGATGCACAACGACCCCCCATTCCGGGTGATAGTCGTGGCGGTCTCGCACGTGCCAGCATTCCCCCTCCCGGTTGCACGCAATTTCCGCCGAGGCGGCTGTCGCCCCAGCCAACAGCAAGCAAACGGCACCCATCAATCCAGCGATCATGGTTTTCCCAGCGGTCATGGTGTTCATCGTCATGCTCCCTCGCAAAATTCGGAAATGGACAGCCCAGGGCGGCCTCGTCCCGTCAACCCTTCGTCGCGGGCGGGTAGTGTCTCAGTTTGAAAAGAAAGTCCGGCACCGGCCCGCACCCCCACCCGGCCACCCACGGAAGTATGATCACATGGGTGGCCGGGTGGGGGTGCGGGCCGGTGCCGATTTCAAACTGAGACACTACCCGCGGGCGCGATCGCCTCACGATTGACCTCTGTCCCCCGCGCGAGGCCGGCGCTGATGCCACGAGTGCGCACAAGGTGGCCGCGCCCGGCAAAGAAGTTGGTGTGCGTCCTGCCTTGGGCGCCGTCGCGGATATGCCCAAGGCGGTCGTTCCGCCTGATCTCGCCTGGCCTCCAACGCGGGCCGGGCGGCAACGCGCCGCGGATTCCTCGCGTGACGGGTCGCGGCATGCGACGTGCCGTGAGCAGGCGGCGCAACGTCGCGGAGGGCGCGGAGAAGCGGGGAGGGCGCGGAGAAGCGGGGAGGACGCGGAGAAGGCAGGATGGCGCTCCGCGCGGTGATTAATCGAGCAACCGCGCGAAGCACATTTATTCATACTTCTCCGCGCCCTCCCCGCTTCTCGGCGTCCTCCGCGATTTTGCCTCGCCTGATCACGGCACAGTCTCAACCGACGGCCACCATCGCCCAGAAAATCAGATCGCTACGCGCACGCCGAGTTCGACGACGCGGTCGCTGGGGATGCGGAAGAACTCGGTCGCGGGGACCGCGTTGCGGGCCAGCCACAGGAACAGCCAGCGCCGCCACCAGGACAGGTTCGGCGCCATTCCGGGAACCAGCACTTCGCGCCCAAGGAAATAGCTCGCCCGCATGGGGTCGAACCCGGCCTCCGGACCGAGGTCCTCCAACGCGCGCGGGATGTTGGGGCTTTCCATGAACCCGTAACGCAGCATCACGCGATGGATGCCGGGCGCCAGCTCCTCGACCGTCGCGCGCTGCTCCGCCGGCTCCTCCGGGCGGTCGGTGGTCTGCACGGTCACGAACATGACTTTCTCGTGCAGCACCTTGTTGTGCTTGAGGTTGTGCAGCAACGAAGTCGGCACGTAATCCTGGTTGCCGGTCAGGAACACCGCCAGTCCAGGAACGCGGATGATGCTGCGCGATTGCGGCAGACGGGCCAGGAATGGAGCGATCGGCATGCTGTCCTGCCGCCAGCGCGCCAGCAACAGATCGCGCCCACGTTTCCATGACGTCATCAGCGCGATCAGCGAAATGCCCAGAACCAGCGGAACCCACCCGCCCTCGACAATCTTCAAGGTATTCGCGGCGAAAAACACGCCATCGATCATGAACAGTGAACCAAATACCACGACAGCGAGGGTACGTGACCAGCCGAACTCGCGGCGGAACACCACCATCGCCAGCATCGCCGTGCACAGGAACGTTCCGGTCACCGCGATACCATAGGCCGATGCGAGATTGTCGGACGTTTTGAACAGCACGACCAGCGCCAGCACGCCCACCATCAACGCCGAGTTGACCCGCGGGACATAAATTTGTCCTTCCTCGATGTTGGACGTGTGCCGCACCGTCAGCCGCGGCAGGAAGCCAAGCTGCATGCATTGCCGCGTCGCCGAATAGGCGCCGGAAATCACGGCCTGGCTCGCGATCACCGTGGCGGCGGTCGCCAGGATCACCAGCGGAAGACGGGCCCATTCCGGTGCCAGAAGGAAAAACGGGTTCGCCACCGCCGCGGGATCGCGCAGCAGCAGCGCACCCTGCCCAAAATAACACAGCACCAGACTGGGCAATACGATGAACGTCCAGCTATGCCGGATCGGTCTGCGTCCGAAATGGCCCATATCGGCATACAGCGCCTCTGCCCCGGTGACGCACAGAACCACCGCCCCAAGCACCACAAAAGCGAGATATTTGTAAATCACGCAGAGCCGGATCGCGTACCACGGCGACACCGCCAGCAGCACGTCCGGGCGATCGGCGATCTGGATGCCGCCCAGTACCGCGAGAACGATGAACCACAGTGCCATGATCGGCCCGAACACCCGGCCGACGCTGTGCGTGCCGCGATATTGCATCGCGAACAGAGCGATGATCACGGCGATACTGATCGGCAGCACGTATTGCTGCAACGTCGGCGCCGCCACCTCCAAACCCTCCACGGCGGACAGCACCGAGATCGCCGGCGTGATGATGCCGTCGCCGAAGAACAGACCCGCGCCGACGATGCCGATCAAAGCCAGCGTATTGCGCATGGCGGTGTTCACCGCGACCCGCTGCGCCAGGGCCATGAGCGCCAGAATTCCGCCCTCGCCGTGGTTGTCCGCCCGCATCACCAGCATCACGTATTTCACCGTGACGATCAGTATCAGCGACCAGAAGAACAGCGACAGGATGCCGAGGATTTCGGTCTCGCTGATCGCCACGCCTTCAAACACCTGCATGCTTGATTTGAGGGCGTACAGCGGACTGGTACCGATATCGCCATAAACGACGCCGAGGACGGCAAGCCATTGGCTCGCCTGGGTCGCGGAATGTTTGGGCGCGTACTCAAGCGCGGGATCGGTCAAACCCGGCCTCGCGACATGGCACGAAACAAAACATTCTTCATGTTACGTACCACCTCGCCGCGGATCGGGCGGCGTCGCTTACGCTCGCGGCTGACCGCTGTCAAAGGTTTCGATCAGCGGGATCCGCTCAGGCGGCGTCCTCGCGGCGATCGCGGACCTTCACGTAAGCGATCTTCACGTGGTCCTCGCAATAGGGCCGGCCCGGTTCCGACGGCACATCGCAGAAGCGGAACTCGCGCGTGCCCGGCTCACCCATCGGCCAGCAGCAGGTCACGATCCGCCCGTAAGGCCGCGGCGCCACCGCCACCGGTCTGGGCTGTGCCACGACCGGCCGCGGTGCCGGACGCGGAACCGGAGGCGCGGCCACCACTGGCCTGGGCATGACCGCGGGACGAGGTGGCGCGGGCGCTCGGGCGAACGCGGAATAACCCCCGCCGCCATCGGCGACCGCACTTGGCAGCGGCGGCAAAGTTGGCCCCTCGACCCGCCGTACCGTGGTGCGCCGTACCGGTGCGGCATCCGGGTCGCGCCGGATCGGCGACGGACGGGCGGGCAGATCGAGCCTGTGCGCCTTGCCGACGATGGCATTCTTCGTCACCCCCAGGCGGCGGCCGATTTCGGCGGTGGAATGACCGTCATCCCAAAGCGCCCGCAACTGGCTGATTATCTCGTCGCTCCACTCCATCTTGTGACCCCCCTCTGGATTGGACACAAAATACAGTATCGCGACTCGGGCCCGCCCTCAACGGGAGAATGGCGCCCAACCACAAAAAGTTGTGGACAACCGAGTCCCTGACCACAAAATCTAGAAGAGCAGCCCCTTTTTCAGCATCCCGTGCACGCCCTTTTCCCCGTTCACCGTCTGGGTAACGTGGAAATCGACCGCCAGCGAGCAGAACTGATAGGCCTGCTCCTTCGACAGATTGGTGCGCCCGGTGATGAAGGAGATCATCTGGCGCAGCGCCTGCTTCATCGCCAGGTCGAGGTCCTCGTGCATGCCCATGGTGATGAAGTGGGTCGGCGTTTCCGCGCGCGGATATGTCAGCAGCGGCGCCCGTTCGCCACCGCCTTTGTGCAGGACCAGGGTAAAGGTGCCGGTCAGGCAGATCTCCAGCGCGTTGATGCAGACCTCGCCGTCGCCCTGCACGCCATGTCCGTCGCCGGCCGAGAACCTGGCGCCGTCAGCCCAGACCGGCAGATACAGAATGGACCCCGCCGTTAGCTCCTTGTTATCAAGGTTGCCGCCATGCTCGCGTGGCTGGATGGTGGAGATCGTGCCGTATCGAGGCTTTGGCGCCACGCCCATGACGCCGAAGAAAGGCGCCAACGT
>Ga0207051_1087_pt1 | contig 14229 bp, 10 predicted proteins | sample Alteio_BWMinCont_61_FD_153292 | JGI IMG/M metagenome (GOLD analysis project Ga0207051, IMG submission 153292) | Enriched cells from forest soil in Barre Woods Harvard Forest LTER site, Petersham, Massachusetts, United States -... | ecosystem: Environmental > Terrestrial > Soil > Temperate forest >...
TCTTGCTGTTTTTCTCGGTGTTTTACAGCGCGGGAGTCGAGAGTTGGGGGCCCGCCGTTCGCGATGTCGCGGAAGGGTATCGCGTAACCGTTGACACCGCCTGGCCGATTTTCATGCTGCTTTTCGGCGTGTTCTTTCCTGAGCCTTTCCCTGAGAAAGACCCCGCCTGGTGGAGCTGGTCCAAGCGCATTGCCATCACGCTCTTGATTGTTTCCTGCTTAATGAATGTTATCGTGCGGCTTGGTCAATTCGAGAATTTCGCATCCGTAGCCTCCATATCCGCGGCTCTGGACCGCCTGAGCATGGTTGACTTCCTGCTCAGTTTCGCGGCTATCGGCGCTTTCTTTGCCTGCATTTCCGTCAAGATGCGCCAAGCCGTCACGCCCGATGCGAAGCGGCGTCTGCGTTTGCTTTATACCGGCTCCAGCATCAGCATGGCCCCTGCATGCATTCTCTTCGTTACGCAGAACATCAAGGGCGGCGAGCTCGAGCAGATCTTTCCGGAATGGTTTGTGCTGTCCGCGCTGTCCCTGATGCTTCTCTTTCCCATCACCTTGGCGTACGTCATCGTGGTACATCGCGCGATGGACGTGCGCGTCGTCGTTCGCCAGGGCTTGCAATACGGGCTCGCGACAAGTGGCATTCGCGTTTTGCAAATTATCCTGACGGCCGCCATCCTTATCACTGGAGTCACTTTCTCCCGTAGCCGTCATCTCAGCCTCGCCAACGAAATTTCCGCAATTTCTCTGCTCATTATGGCTGTCCTTTTGCTTCGCCGGGTTGCGCTGCGTCTTCGCGCGTGGACGGACCGCCGCTTCTTCCGCGACGCCTATAACGCCGAACAAATTCTCGAAGCCCTGAGCGATGAGGTGCGCTCGATCGTCGAGAAGCGTCCCCTACTCGAGAGAGTGGCGACAAAAATCGCTGAATCCCTCCACATCCCCCGCGTTGCAGTCCTTCTTGAAGATGGCGGCTTTTACCGGCCAGCCTTTGTACTTGGTTTCCCCGCTGCCTTTGTTGCGGATTTGCCCGATTCCGGTGCGACAGTTAGCCGTCTCAAGCGAGAAGCCGGCCCCGAGCGCGTCTACTTTGACGACGAGAACTCATGGGTGAACACTCTGGCGATGTCAGAAGACGAGCGCAACAACCTTGCCTCTCTCCAGCCGCAATTGCTTCTACCCCTCCTGACGAAACAAAATCTCCTCGGCATCATCAGCCTCGGCGAAAAACGTTCCGAAGCTCCCTACTCCGGCACAGATATCCGTCTCCTGAAATCCGTGGCCTCGCAAACCGCCCTCGCGCTCTCCAACGCCGAACTAACCTCCGCCATCGCCGTCGAAATCGGTCGCCGCGAAAAATTAAACCGTGAGATCGAAATTGCTCGCGAAGTCCAGGAGCGCCTCTTTCCCCAGCACCTCCCTGAAATCGCCGGCCTCGATTATTTCGGCCGTTGCCGCACCGCCCTCGGTGTCGGTGGCGACTATTACGACTTCCTTGCCCTGCCCGACGGCAAACTCGGCGTCGCTCTGGGCGACGTCTCCGGCAAAGGCATCGCTGCCGCTCTGACTATGGCCAGCCTCCAAGCTTCCCTCCGCGCCGATGCCATGCGCGCCGGCAACGACATCGCCGGCCTCCTTACTCGCGTCAACGCCATGCTCTACGACGCTTCCACCGAAGACCGCTACGCAACTCTCTTTTACGCGCAGTACGACCCCGCCGCTCGCCGCCTCAGCTACGTGAATGCAGGACACTGCCCGCCGATACTTCTCCGCAACGCCGCGAAAACCGGCGCCGTCGAGCGTCTCGATCAAGCTGGAGGAACAGTGGTAGGTTTGTTGCCGGAATGTGCCTACGAGCAGGCCGAACTCTTCTTGGCTCCGGGCGATTTGCTCGTGATTTACACCGACGGCTTCAGCGAAGCCATGAGTCCCAACCTCGAAGAATGGGGCGAAGAGCGATTGATCGAAACGGTCGCCACCTGCTGCGGTCTCCCCGCTCGCGACACCATAGCGCGCATCATGCAGTCAGCCGACTCCTTTGCCGCAGGCGCCCCACAAAGCGACGACATGACCCTAGTCGTCCTCCGCGCGCTCTAGACTCGCTCGCTGCGCCAACTCCCCGTCGGCAGCGCTAGCGAGTTAAATATTTATTGACAGAGATATACCTGTAACGGTATTCTTCTTCTCGGAGAATCAGACCCACTCGACCTTTGCCGCCGCCTTTCCGGGCGGCTATTTTTTGGTCTGCTCGAACCCTGACGCACAGTAGTCAGGTCTGATCTTCGGTCCGCTCTCTAACAGGTTGCCGCGAAGTCCGTGACTGTCATCCTGAGCAAAACTTCGCAATTGTCATCCCGAGCGAAGCGAGGGATCTGCTTTTTCTGCGGGATTTTCAACAGTCCGCTAAGCCGCCGCGCTTACGGATAGGCCCTAACTCAAATCCACTCTTAAGAGGTTTCCATGACGAATAAGAATCCCAGCACTGGTGTCGCCCCGCGCTCCCAGTTTCACTTTTCCGACGGCCGCTGCTGCCGCATGTTGCGCCTAACTCCCGCACGGCTACCGGACGCCGGGAATCGGGCCAATTTCACTTCTCCGGTAACGGCGTCGTCCAAGTGACGAGTGGAGTTGCGCCTACCGTCCCTTGCGACATGCCCGTAATCTGGAACCACGCCAGTTTCCGAGGAGCGGATCACCACTCTTTGTACGGAATACCGTTGCTGTCGATTTGACTCGAAGCCGAATGAACGTCAACCATCCCAGTCCTCGATTGCACTACGATGTCGAATTGAGGCACCCAGTCTTTTTTCCGCGTAAATGGGTCGGTCGGAATCCCCTTCAAGTAATGCCCGCTCAGCAAGTCTTGCAGGGATTGGGGTGGTTGCTGCTTATCGACCGTGTATTGGTCGATGGCCTGCCGCATCACACGCAGGTCCAGTTTGAGTGTTGCTTCTCGTTCCCGCCGTGCCATGCACCCACTGGCGAGAGCAAATGCCAGGACTATCAGTGATACGAACCGAATCCGACGTTTCATCAGACGGGCCTTCGATTACGCCTTTTCTTTTATACCTCGAATCGCTTTCCAAGTGCCCGCAGGCGTTATCGGATAAGTCCAGTCCCAGTACTCAAGTTTCCGGTAAGCGCGTTTATCAGGACTTGGGAGTGATGAAGAACTCCCGAACTCTGCGAGTGTTGAGCCAGTACAAAAGAAAAATCGCCAACGCAGCTTCTGCTCCGAGCATGACCCGCTCGGCTATTCCACGAAGGCTCCAATAGCGTAGGTTGTAGAGGGCTAGAAGTGACGTGAGCAAAACGAGTATCCTCGCCCAATTCCGACCTTTCCAGTAAAACCAAAGGACGAGGTATCCGATGACAATGAATATCGTAAAAATGACAAATGTGATCCGCGCGTTGGGCATGGACCAGTCGATTATTGCCCAGCCGAAAGCATTAGTAATAGACATGAATATCGTTGATTCGGTGAGTCCTCGGGGCCGGGTGGGGTCCATGATTCGCTAGGATATACCATGTGCCCGGTTAGCCTTACCGGACATTGGGGATCGGGCCGATTTCACTTGTCCGATACCGCGTTTATCAGGACTTACGACATTGCTCGATTCAATCTTGCCCTATACTTCGTCTGGTTAGCCCAGTGGAGTGTTGATTCTATGTCCGCCTTTAATCGACCAGTACGCAGGGCGCTCACTTCGGAAGAACGCGCATTGCTTGAATGGCTGATAGCAAATGGCAATCCCGACGCAAAGCAATATGCACCGCAACTCGCGGGTACAAAAGTTGTTGGCTTATGTACATGCGGTTGCCCAACACTGGACTTGGCGATTGGTGACCGCAAAGAAAGAACGATAGGGTCATCTCACGTTTTGGCGGAGTTCGATGGTTCTACTGCCGAGGGGGTCCAAGTGCGCGTCATTCTTGATGCCCGAGAGGAGCAGATCTCAGAACTTGAGGTTATTGCAATCGACGATTTTGAGGGCGTATTCAATCTTCCGCTCATAGCATCGCTGAGACGGTGATCCCAGCACCCAATTTACCGGTTACGGCGTTTACCAGGCGCTATGCCGACAAACGACTGGACAAACTGGCAACTCATTTGGAAGTACTAGGAAATTTTTGTAAATAATAGGACAAGACCTCTTCTTGTTGTGGCATCGGATCGTAGAACAGAACTTCCACGATAGTGTTTGCACTGAACCAGACATAAGAAGTTGCCTTATGTTCAGTTTGCACGTTACTACCGTCCGCACCTTGCACTCCGGAGTACCATTTCCCAAGATATCGCAAGACCTTGCCGCCTTCGTGAACTTCCTCGTTCACATCTGGATCCTGTAGGTGGCTCCCCTCCTTAAGCCCGGGTGTGTTTTCGGGCCATCGTTCGAAATAAACTGCCACAAGCTGTCTCGAAACCGTACCGTATCCACCAGCGCAGTTCACGCGACCATCATTCGAAATTTGTGGACCGCAGTGTCCATTGTTCATTGCGGGTAGTCCGGCTATGGAATCCGGAAACATCCCTTCAGGCACTGGTTCGTTCATCTGAGGAACTACTTGTCTGTCATAGGCTTGTGGATTCGCATCGTAGACAGGTAATTCGTAGAGGCAAGCAGAAGAAATCACATCCCCATCTACTTCTGCGCACAATTGTTTGCCTTTTTTCATCTCCTCATAAGTGCCCACGTGAAGGAATGCAGCCCTGTATGTGTTCAGTTGACGGCAATTCTCCCGCAATCTTACGTCGCCGATTGCATTGCAACCATATACGTCGTCCAGCACTGGAATAAGACGAACAACAATGTCAGCCCGAGACGCAATGTATATGCATGTCGCGACCCACACCCGGTCGCATCCGTCGGGCCGAAATGTAACGGTCAGCGGGAAATACCGCTTGTCACCCACTGCCTCGCCGCGCCGATTTGACATCGGATTGTAGAGAACCCGTGTTGCAGCAGAATTCTCCTCTAGTCCGGTTTCTTCAGAGGTTTCATTTACTGTCAGCCAGTATGATCGGATTTGGTCCAAAGGAGACGTAGCCGGATGGCTGGTACCGACAAGGGAGAATCTTCCAGCGCGATTGCTAGTTGCAGTGTTCTTGACCTCTGTATGAACCGAAAAACCTTCGTATGTGCTGATTTGCAGTGTCAGCGACACGCCTTCGACTGGCATTCCAGTGACGCCGTCAACGACGCGCCCCGAGACAGGCAAGATTACCTGCGCTGCGAGGTAATGAGCCTTGATATTTGGAACTAGACACAAACACATGATGATGATCAGTGCGCGGATGACTGGAAGACGCATTCGGAGAAACTGTGACCGTTAGGCAGTTCACAGCCACGAAGCAGTGTAGCATCGAATGAATCGATGTCCGCACCACTCGCGATCCTCTGTGGCTCCTAGCGCCTGATTAGTCGCATTACCGGAGATGTGAAGTAAAACTTCACTTGTACGGTAATCGCGTTAATCAGGCCTAGGCACGCACATCAGGCGCCGAGCTTTCACACATTAGCTCGTATTCCGCGAGCTTTCCTTTGCAAATCGGGCAAGGCCTGAATCGAGCTTTCGCCGCTCGATGCGAGCGCGTGCGGTGGCCAGGAATCGAAGAGCGTCGTCATAACGCTCTTCACGGATAGCAATCGCAGCTTCAACGCCGTCGGTCGACACTGGCTCTTTGACCTCACCTGTCCGTTCCAGCCAAGTGCGAGCCTGCGAGACACTTCCTCGCGACAGCGCACTACTGGATGCAGCTTCCAGAAAAATACATTGCCGAAGAACTTTGCTACTACTGGCAGACCTAGCCAAGGCATTCTCTAGATGTTCAAGCGCGACCTCCTCTTTCTTTTCATCCGTACAACGATAAAAGGCCAGTAGTTGGATATATGAATACTCGCCCGAAGATGGGTCTGCCATTAACATCTGCCTGACAAGTTCCGAGTCCCAGTTGCGGGGAAGTACTCCGCGAGTCTCCTCAGTTTGTAAGGCCAACAATGCCATCCATGGGCGTGCCCGGCCCGGTCGTCGCATTAATATCCAAAGCCGGGCACCGTCCGACTTATTCAGTCCGCTCGAAACCGGGACCAGTGGGCCGACAGTAGTTAGCATCGCTATCCAAAAGAGGGTGTCGGTCCACCCCCAAGTTCCGCGACCATACCTAAACTCCACAAGACCACACACTACTGTGAAAATAAGACTTGCGAACGGCCCACCTGCAATCATCCACCCGAAGGGTGCGGGCCGAAAATCACCTTTTTGAGGCAGTACCTTCGCAAGACCGCCAGAAAACATACGCCGGTAGTTAAACCGAATTAGCCAGCGCCGTCCCGATTTGAAAACTGCAATTCCACCGATGACGATCGCTCCAGGCCGCATGCCAACGATTCTGCCAGCGAGAAGGTGCCCCACTTCGTGAACTGCGATGGTCACATAGAGCGCTGGAAGAAACAGGAAGCCATTGAAACCCGCAAAGTAATGTAGGTGCATACTCGGAGACATCCCGAGCAACAGGCCCACAAGACCACCAACGAGCAACCCAATCCATTTTTTCGGAGAGGGCCTGGGCGGTGCCTCACTAAGGTCGAGAATCGGAGTTGCAGTCATTGTGCTAGAAGAATAACTTGGCGCTCGCGGGTTCTGGTGATAGTAACAGCTCAGATTGCAGAAGTAGTGACGGGAGCCGCAGGGGTCGACAATCCAATTCCACCTCAATGGCTAGTGCCCGATAAGTCGCGTTACCGGACATATGAAATATTACTTCACCTCTCCGGTACCTGCGTTTTATCAGGACCTGCGTGGCCTAGGGGACGGGAGGCCGCCGGAATTACCTCGACTCCGACGACCCCAGCTCTTGCGCGGGGTGTTGGGCATACGTCGTAAAAGCTGTTGAATGGCTCTGTTTGTGCTGCGCGACGCAAAGAAGCCAAAACTGCAAAACTCTAAGCGACCTCTTGCGTTCAAGCTCGGACGGTCCTTGTTCTTGCGAGGGACACGGCTCGCTCGAGATCGCAGGCTAGTGCGCATCGGTGTGAAGGGCAGCGGTACCGTCCGACCAGCGGCCTACTGGAACCAGAAAAACGGTAAGCCGCTCCTCCGGGTTCTGAAGCGCGATAATCGGCGATCCTGGCAGATCCGCGCCCCAGGCTTTGGACGCGGTCTCGGGAGTGAAAAACATCAGATGCGGAAGCCAGGGTCCGCCAGCCTGGTCGCCCAAATAGCCTTGCTTCGACAACATGTAGGACATGGCGCCAGGCTCCGGCGCCGGCAGTTCCTTCTTGTCGATGGCCGCGACGATAGCCTCGAAGATCTGTGCTTTCGTCCGTCCCGCTACGACCAGTTCGGTCTTTTTGATCGTGCGCGGAAGGTAGGACCGTACTGCCGGAGCATTCAGGCAGAGAGGACCGCGCAGTTTAGGATTCCAAAAGTTCGTATCGTTTATTCCGGCAGTCCACGATCGTTCTACCAGGCATACGAACCCGTTCTTTCCCTGAACGGCAGTTTCATAGCCAGTTTTGGTGAGGACCAGAACTTCGGCGTCGACGGAGATGGAGTCCGGCGCAGCGCTACGCGCCATTTTGATCTCCTCATTGCGATCCGGCATCAGGTATTGTTCGAGCGGGGCCATGGCCGGATAGGGCGTCTTGGCGTCCTGAGCTTGCGCGGGCCACGCCGCGGCGAAGATGACGACCAGAGCGATGCTCTTTAATGCGCTCGTCCTCACTCTTTTTCGTTCCATGACTTCTCCTGATTCTGAAGACCACGGCATCGATTCGGAATGACCCTATTTACACCATTGCGCCTGCTCGCCGCGCTTGCCATAAAAATAAATTGCCCCGCCGCGCAACATATATTGATATCAACGTACCATGCGTTTAGGCCTCTTGGCAAGATACGTTGATATCCATATTATTTGACTATGGTCACCGTTGCGAACCCTAGCTTTGAGACAACGCTGCAAGTCCGCGACTCTTGTCTTTGTCTTCATGTGCAGCGAGCCGCGAGGGCCCTAGCACGCCGCTTCGATGAAGCTATGCGTCCACTCGGCCTGACCAACGGGCAATTCTCGCTAATGATGTCCCTGAACCGCCCGGAACCACCAGGTATGGCGGCAGTTGCGTCCCTACTCGGAATGGACCGGACTACCGTCACGGCCGTTCTCAAGGCGTTGCAGCGCCGAGGTCTGGTCAAGGTAACAGCACACCCTGCGGACGGTCGCGCCCGCCTGATGACCCTGACAGCAAAGGGGCGAAGGTTGCTCGCACGCGCCGTTCCAGTCTGGAGGAATACCCACACCGCAGTCGAGGCACTTCTGCGCGATGGCGATTCAGACCGCCTCCGGAACAATTTACGTGCACTCTCCTGATCATCCCAAGAGGTCGCGAATCATCTCGCCCGTTGCGGTGTTCAGCGTCGCCAGCGTCTGCTGGCGAGTTCTTGAAAGATATGAAATACAGTTCAGGACTGAATCTTGAGTTTCCCATTCGCATCCGGGATTCCGCTTGTAAGTCGCGATTTGTTGAATGAATAAGTCGAAGGAGGAGCGCTTGGTGCAAAAAAGCTGAACTCAGCGACCGCGCTGATTCAGAGACAACCAAGCAGGCTCCTCTATGCAGAGTATGTATTACATCGGGCTCGATCTTCACAAGAAACGATCAGCTACTGCGTGAAGGACGGTAGTGGCCATATCCACGCAGCAGGCACGATTCCCACCGCACGATTGGATCTGGACAAATGGATGAAGACGCTTCCGCAGCCGTGGACGGCGGTCATGGAAGCGACCGTTTTCACGGCCTGGATCTACGATCTGCTTCCGCACGCCGCCGCAGTGAAAGTGGCGCATCCGTTGATGCTGCGAGCTATCGCTGCGGGACGGGTGGCCCGCAGGTTAAGCGGGGGCTTTTGACTTTGCTTTTGACTTTGCTTTTGACTTTGCGAGGGTGCCCCACACATCGATTTCACGTGTGGGGGCCTTTGACTTTGAATTGTTCGCTCTGTTCTGTTTGCCAATTCGCTAACTCCTTTGGAATCCGCACTTCCAGAAACACGCCTGCAAACTCTCTGGAATGAACACTTCCAAAACACTGGACTTAAAACTCTTTAGAATGAACAGTTGGAAGAAAACAGGGGAGGGGGTGTCGAGAGCTAGCGGATCACAGCCCTAACGGCCGAAAACCGAAAGTCGAAAAGCTCTTCCTTCAACCTTTAACTTTCGACTTTCAACTCTCAGGCCAGAGGACAACAAATCGCCCGCTGCGAATATCCGCAGCGGGCGAGATGGAAGCATAAATCACTCCCTGTATAGGGTTCGCAAATTAGTTCTAGTAAGGCAAATATCTCCACATGTCGTTCAGATAGCCGTTCCCGGTTGTGCTCGTGGAATCGTAGCCCAAACCGCCAAACAGCCACAGCTGGTTGTTGCGTTGGTCAACCCAGTGCATACCGTTGCTGCGGCCGCCGGGAGTATAAATTTCATAGGTCTTATATGGGTACAACTCGTCGCCATAGATGCCGTTCTGGGCACCGGTGTTCGAGCCCTTGATCCAGGCCCATGTCCCTGGCTGGCCTGCGGTGGCGTTCGGAGTGTAGACCCACAGATCGTTTAGGGCGCCATTACCATTCGTTCCGGTGGAATCTAGGCCCCAGCCGCCATAGAGCCAGAAGTTTCCGCCCGCGTCGGTCCAACCGCTTGCGCCCCAACGCGATCCAGGAAGCGCGCTGGTCAAGGTAACAGCCTGACAGGAGAGAGGGAGGTCGCCGATAGCCAAGCCACACGTGCCCGCCGCAGTTGTCGTACTGACAGCACCCGTCACTGGCTGAGCCGGATACGCGCCCGTCTGGTTCGCTTTGTTTGATCCCATCACCCAGGTCCATTGATTGCCTGCGATGTTATACACCCAAAGATCGTTGAGGATCCCATTTGCCGTACCAACAGAATCATCACCTTCTCCGCCAAAGAGCCAGAGATTTCCGTTACCATCGGCCCAACCAGCCGCCTCCTGCCGTCCGCCGGGCATATTGGTTGATGCTGCGGTTCCCTGCGTGCCGTAGATGCCGTTCTGGTTTGCCTTGTTAGTGCTGCCGCCAGAGACGAAAACCCACTTGCCGCCCGTGTACTCCCAGAGGTCGTTCAGGAATCCAAGAACCGACTGTCCATCGTAACCGAAACCACCGAACAGCCAGAAATTTCCTGCAGCGTCCGTCCAAACAACAGCGTTTGTGCGCGAGCCCGGAGCTAGCGTTCCGGAAGTGTAATTACCCGGTTGGTCCACCAGATTGGAGCCAGCTACAAAGGTCCACTGCCCCTCCGTAAGCGTGTAGGTGCTGGGGCTCAATCCAGAGGGGTTGTATTCCCACAGATCGTTTCGAAAGTTGTTGCCATCGGAGCCGCCGAAGAGCCAGAAATTTCCGGAATTGTCGGTCCACGCGGTAGCCCCCAAGCGTGCTGGCGGCTGTCCGGCCAGCACGATCTCGTTTTGCGCGCTGCATATAATCTGTCCTCCCACTGTGGTGGCTGTGCAGGGTGGGGTGGCCGTGATGACCGTCGGGTCGTAACCTCCCACTAACTGCCATTGGCAAAAGTCTCCGAAAGACATATCGCAAACCCACATATCATTCATCGGTGCATTCAGCGTGTCGGGTCCCCCGACCTTCCCGCTCAATTCAAAGCCGTCGCCACCGAACAAAAAGAGGCTCCCGAATTTGTCTGTCCAACCTACAGCGCCGTATCGCGCCCCAGGCGTATTGGTGAGAGGGTTCGGAATAGTGGTGGGCGCAGTTGCAGGAAACGAACCGTATTGAGGAGTCCCAGCGACTCCGGCTGTTTTCGTGCCATCGATCCACGTCCAGTCGTTATGGGCACAATCGACTACGATACTCGTGACGTTACCGGTCACCACACCCTTGTAATTCCACGTCGTGCATCCCTGCGTCTGGGTGCTCGCCCCGTGAAAAATTGAGATTTGGTATTGGTCGTTCAGAGCTTCCGGTGTCGCAAACGCAAAGGGCCCGTTTTCTGTGATGTTCAGAGTGTTGCCCAAGTTGTTCTGCAACTGGAAGCTGTTGTCCGTAAGCGGGAGATTGATCTGGCTAGGAGGTGTGGGAGTCTTTCCCCGAAGGCCGACAACCGTTCCACCAACGCTGAAGGTCACCGCCGGGCACACAACCGCGACGTTAGTGACATTGGCAGTTGCGGTGCCGCTAGCGGTGCTGGGCGTGACGGTGCAAGTCTGCGTCGGCCCAGTTGGCTGTCCGAAAATTGTTACGGTATACATGGTCCCGGTCGGGACGAGTTTCGTGAATGTGAATGCCTGATTTCCATTCGCTGCGCTAATCGGGAGCTTTTCGACAGTGGTTCCGGCGCTGTCTTGGAGGATCAGGCCGCTACCGACGACGCCCGTGACCGTGCCGCCGATGGTATAGCTCAATACACATGTGACCGCCACATTGGTGACATTGGCCGAAGCGCTTCCGCTGCCATTGGCAACCGCACAAATCTGGTTCGGACTCGTCGGCTGTGTAAGAACCGTGACGAGGTAGACGTCCGCGCCAGTGACAGGGGTCTTGAACGTGAAAGCTCCATTCGCCGTAATTGTCAGGCTGTCTCCGCCATTGTTCTGCAAGATTACACTCGTGTTAGCGACCAGACCGGAAACGGTGCCACCGATGGTGGCGGTGACGGGATTTGTGGTGCATGCGACGGTGATTCCAGCGACATTGGCACTGGCTGTGCCACTGCCGGCGGTCACAACGCACGTTTGTGCCGGGTTACTCGGTTGGGTAAAAACGGTCACAGCATACGTGCCGCTGCTGGCGATGGAGGTCGCGAACGTAAAGGGGCCGTTTGCGGAGACCGTAAGGTTATCCTTGCCATTATCTTGCAGGACGACTGATTCTCCCGCGGCAAGTCCACTGACGGTTCCACCAATCGTAAAGGGCCCGCCCGTACCAGTGCCGGTGCCCGTACCCGAACCCTTCGGTAGCCCGGCGCAGGCGGCCAGTAAAATCGAAAGTACCATCACGTGCATGAGCCAGAAAGGTCTTAGGGCGGATTTCATAAATGTCGTGTCTCCTTGAGATTCCTCACCACTAAAGGCTCCGACAGAATTTCAAGTCCGTTCGTTTACCCCGGCGCACTGGAAATGAATCGTGGGGGCCGAACCAGTCTCACAATGAATTGAGAACGGAGTTGCCGCGTCTGCGGTGATTCCCCGAAGCCTTGCGCATCGCAGGATCAGAATACGTTGCGGTTTCTCAGCAAATCAATTCACACGGAGTACAGCTGTGCGCACATAAACAATATCCGTTTGGGATAACATCGATTAGGAAAGTCTTAGGATCCCGGCTGGAGTAATTCAGTTCCCACAAACCGAACCAAGCAGCCGACCGCTGTGTTCGCCTCAGGCGCGCGCTAAAGCTATGACAATGAAGCTCTTAATCATCCGCTCTCTCTGAGCTCCAACTCACGCCTCGCGACTGGCGTGTGTATCCTCCGAATTCCTCAGAGCATCCAACCCGCCATGGAATTCAGACAACTCGGCCATTCCGGCCTGCAAGTTCCCGTGCTCAGTTTCGGCGCCGGCACATTCGGCGGCGGCAACGAATTCTTCAAAGCCTGGGGCGCCAGCGACGTCGCGGAAGCCACGCGCCTCGTCGACGTCTGTCTCGACGCCGGTGTCAATCTCTTTGACACCGCCGACGTCTACTCGAAAGGCCTTTCCGAAGAAATCCTCGGCAAAGCCATCGGCGGCAAACGCAATCGCGTTCTCATCTCGACGAAAGCCACGTTCCCAATGGGCGACGGCCCCAACGACGTCGGCTCCTCGCGCCACCATCTGATCCAGGCCTGCGAAGACTCTCTCCGCCGCCTCGGCGTCGATCACATCGACATCTACCACATGCACGCCTTCGACGCGCTCACTCCCATCGAAGAAACTCTCGAAACGCTCGACACTCTCGTCAAGAGCGGCAAAGTCCGCTACATCGCATGCTCCAATTTTTCCGGCTGGCATCTTATGAAGTCACTCTCGATTTCCGAGCGCTATGGCTTGGCCCGCTACGTCGGCCATCAGGTCTACTACTCTCTCATCGGCCGCGAATACGAATGGGAGCTGATGCCTCTGGCGCTTGATCAAAGAGTCAGTGCCCTCATCTGGAGCCCCCTCGGCTGGGCTCGCCTTACCGGCAAAATCAGCCGAACGCGCCCCATTCCCGAAGTTTCGCGCCTGCACAAAACCGCCGAAGCCGGGCCGCAGGTCGACAACGAGTATCTATATAAGGTTGTAGACGCTATCGAGGAAGTCGCGAAAGAAACGGGCAAGACCGTTCCGCAAATTGCGCTGAACTGGCTACTGCAGCGCCCCACGGTCGCCAACGTCATCATGGGCGCCCGCAACGAAGAGCAACTCCGCCAGAATCTCGGCGCCGTCGGTTGGAATCTCACCAAAGAACAAGTCGCCAAACTCGACGCCGCCAGCGCTATCCAACCTATCTACCCCTATTGGCACCAGCGTCTCCAATTCGCCAATCGCAACCCTGTCCCAATTTAGAAGCGCGAGTTCGCTAACCGTCGCGGTTAAACCAGCGCATTTAAAACTTCTTTACTTCGGCGACAGGTCGGCTGGTGCTTACTTTTCTCTCCACCGGCCGTGCGTGCGCCCGCCAAAACGAGTCCACCGCCCCGTCCGCCAACCAGTCCAGACTCACACTCGACCCGAAAATATGCCGGTACAGCATCGGCCCCAGCAACAACGCCACGCCCAGGTCCTCATCCAAAACAGCCGGAAATATGCCTCGATTCACTCCTCGCCGAAGCAGCGTCTTCAAGCTCGTCCGAGCCCGGTCCATCACGCGCGTCTTCCAGGCTCTGCTGAACTCTTCGTTGCGGGCCGAATACGCGATCAGATGCGGCATGAGCTTTTTGGTGATCGCCGCTTTTTTCCGGGATGGTTCGTACTTCAGAAAGGCGATGAGGTCAGCCCGTAAATCTCCGGAATCCATTTCCGGGGGCCCGTCGTCGAGTTCGTGGACAAACTGCATCACTTCCAGGCACAGCGCGTCTTTGTCCGCCCAATGCTTGTAAATCGTCGCTTTGCTTACGCCCGAGGCCGCTGCGATCGCGTCGACGCTCGTCGCATCAATTCCCCGTTCCGCAAAAAGCTCCGTCGCTGACTCCAATACTTTGCTGTGTGCCTGCGCGCTCAATCCTCGAGACATCTTCTAAATCTCG
>Ga0207051_1088_pt1 | contig 14119 bp, 16 predicted proteins | sample Alteio_BWMinCont_61_FD_153292 | JGI IMG/M metagenome (GOLD analysis project Ga0207051, IMG submission 153292) | Enriched cells from forest soil in Barre Woods Harvard Forest LTER site, Petersham, Massachusetts, United States -... | ecosystem: Environmental > Terrestrial > Soil > Temperate forest >...
AAGCCTGACCTTTTGGTCATGCATGTGACCACGCCTTCCATCTATTCTGATATTGAGCAGGCCCAAATCATCAAAAACCGCACCAAATGTAAAGTTGTTTTTGTCGGCCAGCATGCCACCGCTGAAATTGATAATACTTTTGAAATCGGCAAAGGCGTTGTAGATTATATTTTGCCCCGTGAATATGATTATACGCTGCGTGACCTGGCCAATGGCATTGCCGACGATAAGAATGCAGGGCTTTGCTGGGTGAAAGAATCACAAGTGATAAAGAATATACCCCGAGCAGATATCGACGTCAACGAACTTCCCTTTCCTGCCTGGCAATTGATTAAACCGGAATGGTACCCCGATGGCGGCAAGAAATTTCCCTTTTTAACCCTGATCACCGGCCGCGGCTGTAATAATGCCTGCACCTTTTGCCGTGACCCACAGCTTATGTATGGCTATAAACTACGCAATCGCCGGGCCGATTTAGTGGTCGCTGAAATGGAGCACGATTTAAAACTTCATCCGCAAATCCGCGAGATCATGTTTGAGACCGATACCTTCGCGGCAGATAGCCAGCATGTCAATGAAGTTTGCAACTTGATCATTGAAAAAGGAATCAATAAACGCATCAGCTGGTCGTGCAATATGCGCGTGAACACAGACTTGGGTCTCCTGCCTTTGATGCGCCAATCCGGCTGCCGCATGCTGATGACAGGTTTTGAATTTGGTACCGATGAAAACTTGCGCGTGATCCGCAAAGGCGGCGTTTCCATTGACATGGCACGTGAATATTCCAAAGAAGCCCACCGCCTTGGATTCACCATCCATGGCTGTTTCATGATCGGCGCTCCGGGCGAGACAAAGGAAAGTGCCCGTAAAACAATTGATTTTGCCAAATCCATGCCGCTGGATACCATTCAAATCACCGGTGTGGCCTCATACCCCGGTACATCGCTGTACAAGTGGGCCAAAGAAAATAATTATATTTTAGCCAAGGACTGGAAAGATTGGCTGACTGAATGCGGAGAACAGCGCACCCTGCTTTCTTATCCGCAATTTTCTCACAAAGACATCGATGAACATATCGATATCGGCCTTAAAGAGTTCTATTTAAGGCCAAAACAGGTTTGGAACATGTTTATCACCATTAATTCCGTCGGTGATTTTTTAAGAAAATTGCACGGCTTTAAAGCATTTGTGCATTATTTCGCCCAAAAAATGTTGAGGGCCATCCAGGCCAAACGCCTGGGACATCAGCCAACAACCAAATTCTTAAACCGAACAATCCGCGTGCGCACAGAGGCCCAAAATATCCCTGTGTTGACACCCGTTCATTGATTTGGTATATTTAAAGCTAAGAAAGTGAGAATTTCATGGCCCACATTGTGACTGAACCCTGCATCAAATGTAAATACACCGACTGCGTTACTGTTTGCCCCGTGGATTGTTTTCACGAAGACAAAGAAATGCTTGTCATTGACCCGGAAGTTTGCATTGACTGCGGTGCCTGCATTCCTGAATGCCCTGTACAGGCCATTTATGTTGATTCCGATCTTCCTGAAAAATACAAAAGCTATACAGCGCTAAACGCCACGAAGTCAAAAGAATTGCCTGTCATCACGCAAAAAAAGACCCCTCTGGCTCCCCCTAAATGAAGTGGATCCAGCGCCTCAAAACAAAATGGCAGATCAAGAGTAATTGGGATTTTTGGATGATCATGCTAAGCTTCTCGCTGGCAGGTATGTTTATTATGCCCGTGCGAAAGCTCATTTTCCATTTAGTCGGCATCACCGCAAAAACGCCTCTTTGGATCAAAATCCTTCTCTACATTCCCCTTATCCCGCCCGCGTATTACGTTGGACTGATAATTTTCGGTACACTCCTTGGACAATTTCCTTTTTTCTGGGGATTTTTATCAGGAAGACTTCGGTTTTTAACCGGCAGGAAGAATGTAAAGCATTAGATATACAATCACACCCGTCACTGATACATAAATCCAGGTGGGATAAAGCCAGCGTGTAATACGGGTATGTTTATCATATTCCCCTCTTAAAGCGTGCCGTATGGCCATGATAATAAAGGGCACGATCAATACCGCCAAAGGCGTGTGCGTACCCAGGACAATAAAATATACTGTCCTTAAAATCCCCTTGCCCTGATAATGTGAAATCCCCCGCGAACTTAAGTGATAATATAAATACGTACACAAAAATAAAGTTGAGCAAGCAAAAGCGCAAAGCATCAGTTTTCTGTGCCTGGCCCTGTTTTTATTTTTAATGGCAATTCCGCCTAAAATCAAAAAAATCCCGGCAGAAGCGTTAAGACTGGCATTGATGGTTGGTAAAAGCGGTGGATGCACTAAAAAATTCCATCAACAATGATTAATATCAAAAGAAGCGGAAGGTAGGCGATCGATGCCCCTAATATTTTACGCGCATCCATAATTGAATGGCTCTTTTGAAATAAAAAAGCCGTATACAAGACCCCTGCCCCTAACACAAGAGCTCCCCAGAAATAAATCTTGCCCGACATTCCTATCAGTGACGGCATCAAAGAAAAAGCGACCAAGAAAAAGCTAAACGCGGTAATTTGCGAAAAAGTGATTTTAGCGTCTGGGTAAACTACAGGAAGCATTTTAAACCCGGCCCTTTTATAATCCTCTTTATGGATCCAGGCAATGGCATAAAAATGCGGATGCTGCCAGGTGAACAGGATTAAAAATAATATCCATGCACCCGGATCCAGGTGGTTGGTGGCCGCGGCCCATCCTCCCAGCGGTGGGATGGCCCCGGGAATGGCCCCTATGGTGGTGTTAAGCCAGGTCAATCGCTTCATAGGGGTATAAACGAGAGTATACAGAAAGCAGGTCAATAAACTTAAAAAAGCCGTTAATAAGTTGACCTTCCAGCACAGGACCAGCAGCCCGATCAATATTAAACTGATGCCAAATCCCAAAGCATCAGCCGGCGTAATAACACCCATAGGAATCGGCCGGCGTTTGGTACGCTGCATTAGGGCATCAACATCACGCTCAAGATATTGATTAAGCACCGTTGCTCCCCCGCAGGTTAAAGCGGAGCCCAGCAGGGTCCATAACAAAACCCGGTACTGATGAAAGCCGTGGTCGGCAAAATAAAAACCCAAGGCCGTGGTGACTAAAACCATCAACACAATGCCGGGCTTGGTCATGCCCCAGTAAGCTTGTAATAAATGGTGACGTCTACCAATTAAATAGTTAATAGACAAATAATTGGTAGACGTCACCATTTATTTCACCTCTTTGCTGCTACTGTTTTAAATTGGCGCCAGGTCAAAGGCGAGGCGCGTAATACCATTAAAAATGACAAGCCCAAAACAACGGCGCCCATGGTTACATGCAATGTAGTAGTATACACTTCTTTTGCAGACAGCACCGTAGAAATTCCTAAGGTGATCTGCAGGATTACCGCTATATTAAGCCAATACAAGGTTTTGAGGATCAATGGACGGTCCAAACATTCTTTATAGGCAATATTATTAAGCCACAAAATTTTTAGTAAAATTAAAAGGGCCCAGAAGCGGTGTGTCAAATGGATCATCACCTGCCCCATATCAACAGGGCCCAGATTATTTTCAAAGCGCCAGGTATTGATCCTGTTAAGCCACGCTTGGTCGAAAGTCGGGAAAAAAGTCCAGCCCATTGTCGGAAAATCCGGTATGGCTAAACCTGCTTGTTCATGGCGCATGATGTTCCCGATGATCAATTGGATATAAATCATCACCATTAAAAGGACGGCCAACCGTAAAACCCGCGGATTATAACTTTCTTCTTCCATGTTCCAGCGCTGATGGCGCTCGATGGATAAAGCATAAGCAATAAAAATGACGATCAAAAAAAAGGTCTGGGCCAGCACCCCGTGGAAAGTAGACAACCACACAGGTAAAAAATATAGGACAGTCATTCCTCCTAAAACGCCCTGAAGAACGACTGTCAAAAAAGCGCATAGGCCTAACCATTTAATCCATACTGGCGATTTTTTAATACGAAGGATCCAAAACATTAACATTAAAGTCAAAAGTCCGATGATGGAAGCCAGCATGCGGTGGGTGTGTTCATATTTGATCCCCCCTGCCATTTTATTGAGAGGATAGGCAAACATGAATTTGCCGTAAGTGGTGGGCCAATCAGGCACAGAAAGGCCTGAATCGGTGCTTTTGACCAGGGCACCCAGGAAAATTAAAAATAAAGTCATGGCGCAGAGAAATTTAGAATAGCGCCTTAGGAGTATGGATTGTGATGGCATGATTTAAATTTTAAGCAGCTTCATCAGGAACCAATACAATGCAGCTAACATAACGATGACCGATGTGATGGCAAGGAGCATCCAGAAAAATTCTTTCGGGTCAATTCCGGGATTCATGATCATGGTGCGGTCAACCCCGTTAAGGGATAAAACATACGCTTCTATGTCAGCAATTTGCGCCTGGGTCAAGGCGTGAGAATCACCGAAGTCCGGCATATTGGGCCCGCCTTCGGTATTAGGAATGCCATGCTGGATAAATTGGTCGATATGCTGCGCGAAAAGTTGCGGGTCCACATTATAGACAGCACGGTCAATAGGATTAAGCGAAGGGACCCCTTTAGGAGCTTGCGATCCCGTTAAGTAACCCGTAAAACCAAGTGTCTTGGGGTTACCTTGAGGGCCATGGCACATAATGCAAGATTGATGGAATAAAATTTCCCCATGTTCGCGGTCTCCGATAATGCCGATAGATTTAACTGAACCGCCGCTGCTAGCCGGCCCTGAACTCCCCTGGCTTTCAGCAGTTTCTGATGATGACGCTTCTCCTGCCGCGGGTGCCGCTGCTGATTTTCTTGTTGAAAGACTGCTCAGGAAATTAACCATATCATTCATCTGGGCATCATTGAGACGGCTGGCAAACGAAGGCATAACGCTTAAAGGATTATGCGCTTGCGGTGTCATTAACTGAGTTTTAAGCCAATCCTTGGCGGGTTTATCTTTTTTGATAGCCATGATCAAATCAGGACCGATCTTATTACTCACAGTACCTTGTATCGTATGGCACTGTGCGCAACCCAGGCTGTTAAATAACTGCTCACCGTTCTTTATAGAAACGGCCCCGCTGCTTGCAGGTCCCCCAGCCGTCGGTGCCGGCGCCTGAGCTTTCGGAGCAGCAACCCCTTCAGGTGGGGTCAAACTCTCTAAATAATTGACTAAAAGATTAATTTTTCGCTCATTTAATTGCGCGAAAGGGGGCATGATTGTCTTGGGATTATGCGCCTGAGGGGCAATGATTTGGGTATGAAGCCAGTCACGCGAACGGTTATTCCCTTTGGCCATCAGCAAATCAGGGCCTTGTTTATTGCTGGCAACCCCCGTCGTTGTGTGGCATTCCGTGCAGCCTAAAGTTTTAAAGAGTTCTTGTCCCGTGGCCTTTTTATTAGCATTGGCCTCAATCATGGCCGTGAGCCGTTCAGCCGATTTTATCTTGTCATTTTCACCCTGGCTGCTGACCAAGGATACCGCGGGCTCCATTTGGGCCATTTCAGCGGGGCTCCTGTAAATATACCCGAGCCATGTAAAATATAATATCATCCCCACAAAAGCAAACCCGAATAATACGACAAACCCGCGTTTAAAGGGATTTTTTTCAGGGCTTCTGTCGACAAAAGGCAAGGAAGCAAATAGTAAAATAATCATCAAGGGCACGCCAGCAGTGCCTAAAGGCTCCAGGGGGCCGGGGAAAAATTTCAAAATTTGATAAAGGAACAGAAAACTCCACGCAGGCTTGGGAGTGACCAGTGTATCCATGGGATCTGCCAAACCGGAAAACGGGGCCGGGAAAAAAGCAGATAGATAAACCAATAAAAGAAAAATTAAAAATGTGACTAAAACATCTTTGAATATCTGTTCCGGCCAAAAGTATCCGACACTTTTACGTTTTTCTTTTTTCCATGGGCCGGATTCGCCGTATGTACGGAAAGCAATCAAATGCAGCATTACAAACCCGCCTATTAAAGCGGGAAGAATGGCCACATGAAGAACATACATGCGCAGCAATGCCATTTGCCCCATTTTGTTGGCGCCTTGTAATATTGATTGCGTAAAGGAACCGACAATAGGGACAGAACCGGCAATCCCGATACCCACCTGCCCTGCCCAATAACCGTTTTTATCCCAGGGAAGCACCGGGCCTGTAAACATAAACCCGACGGTCAGAAGGATCAAGACAATGCCGACGAGCCATACCATCTCCCTGGGTTTTTTATAGGAACCCCAGATAAAAACACGAAACATATGCAGACCAACGATGATGGTGAACAAAGTGCCGCCCCAATAATGAATGCCGTGGATAAGCCATCCAAAAGGCACTTGCTGGCGCAGATAATTCAAACTGGAATATGCGTAATCAATGGTGGGGACATAATAAAAACACTGCCAGATACCGGTGATGATCTGGATGGTCAAAAGGAATAAACAGGCAGAGCCCAGGGTATAGGAGAATCTGGTGCCGCCGGGGATTTCTTCATGGAGAAATTCAGAAAAAAATGTGATTAATCCGGTGCGCTCATTGACCCAGTCTTTAACTGTATGTAGCAAAGGTTTTTTCATGAACTCCCCTAACCCCTCTTTATAAAAAAGAGGGGGACTTTTTATTACACTTCTACTTTTTCAGGAATGCCTGCTTTATACAATTCCCACTGCACATACAACTCCCCAGCTTCTATTTTATAAGGCAAGGTATCCAAAGGCCTGGGCGAAGGCCCCGCTACACACTTGCCGTCTTCAGTAAATACACTGCCATGGCAAGGGCACTTAAAGAGTTTATCTACAAATGTGTACCTGCAGTTTAAATGCGGGCATAAAGGCGCATACACGGTTGCCTTGTCCGCGGCATGTTTGATGACCCAGATATCATAAACCACATTACTGGTAATAAAAGCCTGCACATCAACATCTTCAAAGGTCATCTTCGTCGGTTTTTCAACAGGAATAGCGGGAAAATTGGGGACTTTTATAAATTTCCCGCCTGTCCCCTCATTCGAAGGAATAAGGAAAGAAACCAGTGGCCATGTCAGGGCCAGGCTTAAGAAACCCAGGACCGCCGCGGTAAGGCCTTTTAAAAAGTTACGTTTTTGAATATCATCAGGTTCTTGAGATCGTGGAGTGGATGTGTGATTAGTCATGGATTCCTTTGTTTGCCTGTATCCATTGGTCAAAGTCACTTTGGGCTACGACATTAATAATGCCACGCATACGGTAATGCCCTATCCCGCAGAGCTGGGAACACGCTATTTCATATTGGCCGATTTTGTTCGGCGTAAACCAGGTCGAGGTGGTCATGCCCGGAATCACGTCTTGTTTGACACGCATCGCAGGAACACCAAAACTATGAATAACGTCCTTACTTGTTAACCGGATAATGACCGGTTTATTAACAGGCAGATAAATCTGGTTCATGGTGGTGATATTATCTTTGTTGTCAGGGTCATTGGGATCAATCCCCATTGGATTGTCGTTTAAAAATCTGGCGCTGGCACGGCCGAATTTTCCGCCGGGGCCGGCATAACGGACGTTCCAGGCAAATTGCTGGGCCACCACTTTTATTTCCATGATGTTTTTACCTTCGGGAATGGAAGCTTGATGCACCGCCCAAAAAGGAATGGAAAAAGCGAAAAGAAGTAATAATTCAGCGACCACCACTGCCCATTCAACATACGAAGAAATCGTGTGCGGTGTATGGTCATGAATGACCGTAGGGTTTTTGGATTTGCGGAATTTAATCAGGACAACAATATAGTAGACGGCCCAACCCACAAAAAGGACCAGGACAAGGCCATGGATCAAATACATCAAGGTATCATTATCACGGCCTTCCACTGAAGCTAAAGGCTGCATGGGAAGGAGTTTTTGTAAAATATTATCCATATATTAAAAAGTCGTAAATTCGCTATGCGTCCGCGGGGAATACGCTACGTCCCAAGCAGGCCAAAATAATAAAGACAAAAAAACGACAACTGTTAATAGTAAAACCAGATGGACGGTTTTCTTCTTTGTCATCAGGTGCATGAAATAATAAGCCAATATCCCGGCTTCAACGCAGGCAATGGATACTATAAGAAATATTCCCCACACTTTTAGCTGTAAGTGGCTGATGAGAATAATCAGTCCCATCATGGCAATGATGCTGAAATATATCAAAATGTCCCTTTGAAATTCGTCTTGTTGTGAATTCTCTTCCATACCAGCCTGTCTGTCACCCCCGAATGCTTTTGTCGGGGGTCCAATTTAAAGCAAATATAACGTTGAAAACAAAAATATCCAGACCAAGTCCACAAAGTGCCAGTAAAGGCCAGCCACTTCCACGCGATTGATGAACCATTGCTTGTCCCGAGCCCGCAGGTACATTCCCGGGCCGGCATAATAGGAATTGACAAGAATACCGCCGATAATATGCAAGGCATGCAAGCCTGTTAACAAAAAATAAAGGGCCATAAAAACGCTGGTCTTGGGGAATTCCCCATGGCTGAAATGCTGGTAATACTCAAACCCTTTAAGGCCTAAGAACATAAAGGCAAACAGAATCACCAAATACATAAACTTTTTATATTTGGCTATATCATCGGCTTTAAGGGCCACCCAGGCGCGGATAAAAAATATGCTTGATGAAAGAAGAATCACGCTGTTGATGGCGCCTACAGGCACATTCTGTAAATCTGATTGTACCGGCCAGGTAAAAGACCCCACACGAAGCAGGATGTACGCGGAAAAAAGCGAACCAAAAAGCATGACTTCTGAAGCCAAAAAAAGCCAGATCCCGAATTTGGCATTATAAAGTCCGGTGTCTTCGCGGGGTTTTACGATATACGGGATAAATTCAGTTTCTTGCATAACGCTCCATCATTGTCATCCCCGAATGTTTTAATCGGGGATCCATTTAAATCTCTTTTTGGTCCTGAGGGCTGTAATCTTTAGGCGCTCCCTCAAGGCTGTAACTATAGGGATCACGGTAAACAGTTATCGGCTTGGTAAAATTTCCATGCGGCGGAGGTGTGGGTGTCGCCCACTCCAGTGTCGTCGATTGCCATGGATTATCCGAAGTAACTTTTTCTCCTTTAAACATGCTGTAAAAAAAGTTAAAAATAAACGGGATTTGAGCCACGGCCAGGACCCAGGCTGCCCAGGAGATAATGACATTCCAGTAAAGCACATCATGCGCGAATAAATAAGTCACTCCACCATCATACAATCTGCGATTAACTCCCATCAAACCCTGGATAAGCATCGGGAAAAAAACAAAATTCATCGATATCAGTGTCGGCCAAAAATGCAAATGGCCTAAAATATCGTTCATCTTGCGGCCGGTGGCCTTGGGATACCAATAATAAATCCCGGCGAAAAGTCCTAAAATAACACCGGGAGCGACCACATAATGAAAATGCCCTATAACATAGTAGGTATCATGCAAGGGAATGTCCGTGGCCGCGAGGCCCAAAGGCAAACCCGTTAAACCACCAAAACCAAACATGGGTAAAAAAGCCAGGGCAAAAAGCATAGGGATATTAAAACGGATAGACCCTCCCCATAACGTAATAAATAAGGAAGAAACAATGATGATGGACGGGATGGATATGATCATGGTGGTGGTTTGAAAGAAAGCCGTGATATTAGTGCCCATTCCCGTCAAATACGTATGATGAGACCACACAACAAAAGACAAAAAGCCCAAAAAGATGACTGAATAACGCATTAAATTAAAACCGGAAATATTTTTTCTGCTGTTATTGGCGATGATTTCAGTCACGATCCCAAGGGCCGGGAGGATCAGGACATAAACTTCAGGATGGCCTAAAAACCAAAATAGGTGCTGCCATAAAAGAGCATTGCCTCCCCCGCTGACGTCGGCCAATTGGCCGTTAACAAACAATCCGGTAGGTAAAAAGAAACTGCTTCCAAGCAACCGGTCAAACAATTGCAAAAACGCGGCACCCTCAAGCGGCGGGAATGCTAAAAGCAATAAAAATGAAGTGATCAATTGGGCCCAGATAAAAAACGGCAGGCGTTCAAAAGTCATTCCGGGAGCGCGTAATTGAAAAATTGTGGTGATAAAATTCAGGGAAGAAAGCAATGAGGAAATAATGATTATAAACATGCTCAACAGCCAAATGGTCTGGCCGTCGTGGGAAATGTCTGATAAAGGCGAGTAAGAGGTCCAGCCGTTGCTGGCCGGGCCTCCGGGTAAAAAGAAACTCGAAAGCATCAACATGCCGCCGGCAAAAAATGACCAGTAGCTGAACATGTTCAATCGGGGAAAAGCCATGTCCTTGGCCCCGATCTGTAAAGGGATGAGATAATTGCCGAATACCGCAAAACCCAAAGGGACAACCCCTAAGAAAACCATGATGGTCCCGTGCATGGCTCCCAGCTGATTGTAAAATTGGGGAAGCATGACGCCGCCCGGCATATTGATCTCGCCAAACATCTTGCCTATCAATGGTAGGGGCTGTCCCGGATAAGCTAATTGCCAGCGCATGAGCATGACCAGACAGAAACCAAAAAGCAAAAAAAACAGGCTCATGAACAAGTACTGGATAGCGATGACTTTATGGTCCGTGGAAAAAACATACTTACTGATAAAGGATTCGTGATGGGCTGAATCGTGGGCACTGCTCATAAAAATATTTCTCCAAAAATCAAATCCCCCTCTTTTTTATAAAGAGGGGTTAGGGGAGTTCTTTGCTCTTTTACGAAAATTTAAAAACAAAATCCCAAATGCCGTTAAAACAAGGGTGGTGATGCCAAGCAAAACAAACACCGCTAAATTATACCCTTGGGTCAAAGGTGATGTGGGGTCCCCGAAACAAACCGCGCAAAAAACCATTTTACAAAGCCTTCATTTTTTTTACAAATTTCACACAATAAATAATCAAACCAACAGCAATAGCAAATGAGCAAAACCCTAACGGCCTGTAGTTATGGTTTAAAGTCCAAAGGCCAAACCCCAATGACAAAATAATGGAAACAACAATGAGAAGGACGTGAATATATTTAATGTCCATAACAACCCCCTGCGAAACATTTATATTACCATTATTTTGGCGCGGAAAAAGTAAAATCTATTGTTTGTGACGTTTGGTCCTTCACAGTCATGGTCGCTGTTTTGGACCCTAATTTTTCATGCCAGGCTTCAATTTCATAAGTACCGGCAGGAATGTCCTTAATTTCAAATTTACCTTCAGGGCCTGTCACGCTGAAAAAAGGATGATTCAAAACCGCCATCCATGCCTGCATCCATGGGTGGACATCACACCGGATTTGAAACATAAATTCCGGCTTATCAAAAGACACTTGTATTTCTTTGCGAAAATCAGGCATGGCCGCGTTAAACTCCGGGTTTATCCGGCACATCCCATGCACATTGTGCAAGGTCCCATCGGGATTTAGAAATTTGACCTTCTGCTTTTGCATGACCCCGAGCACATGAGGGCTATAATTACAGCCAGCTTGAGTGATCACCGCAGCCTGGTCCGGCGGCGGATAATCACTTCTCGCTAATCCGCTTTTAATATACACAAAAACATTGCCTAAGGTGTTGTTATCTCCTAAAAGAAGGACTGAAGAATGGACATTACCTTTGTTGACCGCGTAACAAACAGGGTCAGCATCCATGTGGATCAGTCTTGAATGCGGCGCGCTGCCTTCAAATTTGATTGTCCCCGCAATTGAGCCGCCGGCAAAAGCTTGTGTGCAGTAGCTGTTGGGTACCAGGATCGCCAAGCTAGAAACACTTAATATTACCAAAGATATACCACAAATTGGCCGCGACATGGGTGCCCTTTTCTATTTGCTGCAATAAAAAACTTTTAGCATCTTCTTTAGTGACTAAACAAACTTGAATGTCTTCCGCGTCTTCTAATTCTTGGACGGGATTTTGGTTGGCAGGCAAATTTTCATCTACTTCAATATAAACAATCCTGGCATTGTCATTGATAAGTGAGGCACCGGTTTTTAAAACAGGGCTTACATCCACGATTTTCCCCGTATATCCGGTTTCTTCTTTTAATTCGACAAGGGCATGATTGGGATCATTAAATCCCAAGCCTGCAGGCAAAGCAATAATATATCCATCAATAGCCGGGCGGTATTGTTTGATGAGGACAAAGCGTTTGGAAGGCATAAGCCGTGCGACGATCACGACACCCACGGTCGAGCGTTTACGATGCACGCATTCCCAGCTTAACTCTTGGCCTTGCTTGGTTTGATAAATGGTTTCACTGACTGAAAGCCATTTGCCATCGTATACAGTTTTTTCGTTGATTTTCTTCATTTTACACTGCGGTGGCTTGGTCGGCTAATAAGGTCACGTTATGCTCGAGGTCAACTTCCAAAATACCGCTGGTAATTTCATACGCGATTTCTTGGCCGGCTTGGCGTACACGGGCACGCCCAGCTTTTAATGATGATATTAAAGGCATGTGACGGCTAAAGACTTCAAATCCGCCTTCAGTGCCGACAACAGCGATGGAATCAACCGTGCCGTCAAAAATTTTGCCTGAAGGTGCTACTATGGACAATTTAAAACTCATATTCGTCTCACATATGTCACCCCCGAATGTTTTTATCGGGGGTCCAGTTCATACGTGTCTGGATTCCCGACAGAAGTATTCGGGAATGACAAGGGTTACAGGGTCTTCGCTTTAGCGATGACTTCATCAATATTGCCCACCATGTAAAAGGCCTGCTCCGGAATAGCATCATGCTTGCCTTCTAAAATTTCTTTAAAAGAACGGATGGTTTCTTCCAAAGGCACATACTTTCCCTTAGTGCCCGTAAACTGCTCAGCCACATGAAACGGTTGGGAGAGGAATTTCTGAATTTTACGGGCGCGTTCGACTGTCAGGCGGTCTTCTTCTGAAAGCTCATCCATTCCTAAAATCGCGATGATGTCCTGCAATTCCTTATATTTTTGTAAAATTTCCTGTACACGCCGCGCGACTTTATAATGCTCTTCTCCCACGATTTCTGGGGCCAAAATGGTCGAAGATGAAGTCAATGGGTCAACCGCCGGATAAATGCCCAGCTCAGCAATGGGACGTGAGAGTTCTGTCGTGGCATCCAAATGCGCAAAGGTGGCTGCCGGTGCCGGGTCCGTGTAATCATCCGCAGGAACATAGATCGCCTGAATAGATGTGATTGATCCGCTCTTGGTGGAAGTAATGCGCTCTTGCAGTTCCCCCATGTCCGTGCCCAAGGTCGGCTGATAACCTACGGCCGAAGGCATACGGCCAAGAAGCGCGGAAACTTCAGAACCGGCTTGGGTAAATCGGAAAATATTATCAATGAACAGAAGTACGTCCTGGTGCATCTCATCACGGAAATATTCCGCCACTGTCAACGCGGACAAACCCACGCGGGCGCGCGCCCCAGGAGGCTCGTTCATCTGGCCATAAATTAGGGATGTTTTATCAAGCACACCCGCTTCTTTCATTTCTTTATAAAGGGCAGTGCCTTCACGGGTGCGTTCTCCCACACCGGCAAAAACAGAATACCCGCCGTGTTCTTTGGCGATATTATGGATCAGTTCCTGGATGATAACGGTTTTTCCCACACCCGCCCCGCCGAAGAGGCCAATTTTTCCGCCCTTACGATAAGGGGCCAGGAGATCAACGACCTTGATCCCCGTCACTAAAATAGAGGTAGACGTATCTTGCTCATCCATCTCCGGAGCCAGGCGGTGGATCGGCATATATTTAACGGCTTTGACCGGGCCTGCTTCGTCCACGGGTTGCCCCAGTAAGTTCATGACCCGGCCCAGAGTGCCTTCACCCACAGGCATCATTAAGCCCTCTCCGGTATTAATGACTTCCTGGCCGCGCACCAAGCCTTCGGTGGTGTCCATGGCAATGGTACGGACAAGATTGTCCCCCAAATGCTGTGCAATTTCGAGAGTTAAATTACCCGGAGTTTCACTAATGGACTTATTAGTTGTTGTTAAGGCCGTGCCGATTGAAGGCAGGCCCTCCATCGGAAAATAAACGTCCACCACTGCACCCAGTACTTGAATGATCTTGCCGGTAATTTTTTTATTGGCTTGAGCCATAATCTAAACTCCCTTTTGTCATTCC
>Ga0207051_1089_pt1 | contig 13903 bp, 18 predicted proteins | sample Alteio_BWMinCont_61_FD_153292 | JGI IMG/M metagenome (GOLD analysis project Ga0207051, IMG submission 153292) | Enriched cells from forest soil in Barre Woods Harvard Forest LTER site, Petersham, Massachusetts, United States -... | ecosystem: Environmental > Terrestrial > Soil > Temperate forest >...
GCTTTTCTGCCGGGCGCATTCTTCACAAAGGTGCATCTCCGACATTTGTTCGTCGACAATTTCCGTCAAATGCACGGTCGCCTTTTTTTTACCGCATATGTCACACGTCATATTTAACGCCGTCTTTTTTAGTCAATTGATGAAAGGCAGCCAATAGCTTCTTGGTCACCTGACCGGGCCTTCCCTCGCCGATAACGCGGCCGTCCACCTTCACAATGGGGATCAATTCCGCCGCGGTGCCTGTCAAAAAACATTCCTGCGCATTATACAGCTCATGGCGGGTGAGGAAGCCTTCATTCACCTTGATTTTCAACTTTAGCGCCAACTCCAGGATAGCGCCGCAAGTGATGCCCTTTAATCGGCCCAGATGCGGTGTCGAAAGCACCCCGTCTTTATAAATGAACACATTGTCCCCGGTGCACTCGCCGATATAGCCGTTATCCTGCAGCATGATCGCCTCATTATAGCCGGCCAAAGAAGCCTCAATCTTGGCTAAAATATTGTTAAGGTAATTAAGCGACTTAAGCTGCGGGTTAAGTGCGTTAGGATTATTTTTGACGGTCGGCACCGTGATGATCTCCATGCCCTTTTGATAAAGCTGTGCCGGATACAAAGTGATCTTGTCCGTGATGATGATCACATTGGGTTTGCCATAGCATTTGCGGGGGTCTAAGCCTAAATCTCCGTCGCCGCGGCTGACGATCAGGCGAATATAACCGTCCTTGATCTTGTTGGCCCGCAAGGTCATGAGCACCGCGCCGATCATTTCTTTCTTAGTCATACGGGGGTCAATCATCAGCGTATGCATGGTTTCATATAAACGGTCAATATGCTCATTTAACCGGAACACACGTGAGTTATAGGAACGGATCCCTTCAAAGGCCCCGTCGCCGTAAAGAAAGCCATGGTCAAACACCGAAACCTTGGCGTCAGCTTTTTCCACCAATTTTCCATTCATGTAAATCTTCATAATATCCCTTTCATCGCATCAATTAATTTTGTAACCAGCGGAACCTCAAGTAAGCCGTCTTTCATCGCAATGACCCGCTGAGTACGGCTGGCGATTTTCTCATCGTGGGTCACGATGACCACCGTCACCCCGTGGGTCTGGTTCAAACCTAAAAGCGTATCCATGACCACATGCCCGCTGACTGAATCCAAATTGCCGGTGGGCTCATCGCAAAAAACGACCTTTGGCCCGTTCATCAATGCGCGCGCAATAGCCACCCGCTGCTGCTCACCGCCCGAAAGCTGATTGGGCCTGTGATTGCTGCGGCTGGATAACCCAAGCTGTTCCAATAATTTTAACCCGGCAAACTCAATTGCGCTTGTTTTTCTTGAATTTTCTTTAATCATGGCCGGTAAAACCACATTTTCCAAAGCGGTCAACTCGGGCAATAGATGATACGATTGAAAAACAAACCCCATATCGCTGTTACGCGCCTGGGCACGCTTGATATCGCTTAAGCCGTACAGGTCCTGGCCCTTAAAAATCACCTGGCCTTCTTTGGGCACATCCAGGCCGCCTAAAATATGCAATAAAGTTGATTTACCGGCACCCGAGGGCCCGACGATGGCCACCACCTCACCTGCCTCGATGCTCAAACTCACCCCTTTGAGCACATGCAAAGGGCCCGGGTATAATTTATGAATATTAACAGCTTCTATTAACATCGCTATGCATCTAAACAGACGTTGGGATAATTTTTGAAGCCGAAACGCGTGCTTTTGCTCCTGACTTATCCAGGAATCAGTAAGTAGCAATTAGCGTTTTGGCGGAAAAAATTCATCCCAATGGCTGTTTAGTCCTCTCTATTCGTATCTTAATGCTTCAACCGGTTCAAGGTTTGCCGCCTTAAGCGCCGGATAAATGGTTGCCGCATAAGTAATGAGCATCGCAGCCCCAACGATCAAACCCACATCGGATGCCTGTATAACGACCGGCAAATGATCAATATAATAAATGTCCTGGGGCAATTTGATAAACTGGTATTTTTTAAGCAGCAAGATAACACCCACACCGCCGGTAAATCCCCAAAATGTCCCCATCGCTCCCATGGCCAGGCCTTGCCAGGTGAAAATGCGGTGAATGCAGGAACGTGAAGCACCAATGGATTTAAGAATGCCGATATCCTTGACCTTACTGGTCACCGTCACGATCAAGGTGCTGATGATGTTAAAAGAGGCCACCAGCACAATAAGGGTCAAGATAACAAACATAGCAAATTTTTCTAATGCCAAAGCCGCGAAAAAATTGGCATTTGTTTCCATCCAGGTGCGTACCAGATAACTAAAACCTATCTGGTCATAAATCTCTTTTTTAACAACGGGCGCCTGGTCAGGGTCTTTTAATTTAAGGCCTATGCCGGTGACGGTTGAGCCTATGTTAAAAATCTCCTGGGCTTTCTCCAAAGTGATTAAAATCAAATTCATATCATAATCATACATCCCTGACGTAAAGATACCCGCTACCTTAAACTGATACCGCCAGCCGGTGCCGGCAATACCCGACGACGGTGATATGAGTGTCAGCATGTCCCCCACATGATAACCATAATAGGAAGCCATCTGGCTGCCGATCAAGGCGCCATTTTCTTTTAAATCCGCGACCTTGACCTTATCGGCCAAATAATTGTTGATGCGCGTCACTGAACCCTCGGTCTCAGGTTCTACCCCGCGTAAAATCAAACTCGCGGCCCTGGTCCCTTGTTCCAGAAAGACATTGCCGTGGATATACGGAGTGGTCGCGATGATCCCGGGCAAAGATTTTAAACGCTCGTTTAATTCGACGTAATTTTTAACACCGGTTTCGCGTTCAACGAAAATATGCGCGTTGGCCCCCACGATTTTCTCACGAAGATCATGGTCAAAACCGGTCATGACACCAATGACGATGATCAGGGCCATCACGCCAATGGCAATGCCGGCAATGGATACAAAATTAATGACGCTAAGGAACTTGTCCTTTTTGGCCGTCAGATACCTTAAAGTCAACCACCACTCGAAATTCATTTATTGCTCCGGTTTTAACAGCGGGAATAAAATAACGTCCCTGATCGACGCTGAATCTGTCAAAAGCATCACCAGCCGGTCAATGCCGATGCCCAAACCGCCGGCCGGCGGCATGCCGTATTCGAGTGCCCGCACAAAATCCTCATCAATGACGCGGTTACCTGTTTCCGTATCATCCTCAAGGTCCGCCACCAGGCGCTGATACTGCTCCTGTGGATCATTAAGCTCGGAATAGGCATTGCCCACTTCCATGCCCCCGATAAAGAATTCAAATCGCTGAGCCACAGCTGGATTGTCTACTTTGGCCTTGGCCAGCGGAGAGAGAAACGTAAAATAATCCAGCATAAACACCGGGTTGGCCGTTGCTTTCTCATCAAGCACTTCTTCTACAATCTTCATTATAGCTGAACGTGTCAAGCGATCGACCTTGATATTGCCATGACGCTTGACTTTAACCTTAGCCAGCATCCCTTCAGCCGTATCCTCAGGATTAATATCAAAATGATCTTTGACCAATTTCGCGAAAGAGCGACGTTCCCAAGGTGTGGTAAAATCAATTTCCTCGCCTTGATATTTGATTTTATAAGTCCCGTACATTTTATACACCAGGGAACTGATAAGCTCCTCGGTCAACTGCATCATGTCCTCAAAATTGCCGTAGGACTGATAGACCTCAAGCATGGTGAATTCCGGGTTATGCCGTGTGGAGATCCCTTCGTTACGAAAATTACGGTTGATCTCATAGACCTTCTCAAGGCCGCCGACTAATAAACGTTTCAAATAAAGTTCAGGGGCAATGCGCAGGAAAACATCCATATCCAGCGCGTTGTGTTTGGATTTAAACGGCTTGCCGCGTGCTCCGCCTGCCATGGGCTGCAGCATCGGGGTTTCCACTTCCAAAAACCCTTTCCCGTCGAGAAACGAACGCACAAAGGAAACAATGTGGCTGCGCTTGATAAACACGTCCCGCACTTCGGGGTTGGCGATCATATCCACATAACGCTGGCGGTAACGGATATCCACATCTTTTAAACCGTGCCATTTTTCCGGCATGGTCTGCAATGATTTTGCCAGCACATGATATTTTGAGACCCGGATACTGTCCTGGCCTGTCTTGGTTTTAAATGTTTCGCCTTCAACACCGATGATATCGCCCAAATCCAGACATTTAAGCATTTCATAAGCATCCGGCCCGATATTATCCGCCTTGACAAAAAGCTGCATGCGCCCGGTCTGGTCCATTAAGTCCATAAAATGGACCTTGCCCTGGTCCCGATTCGCCATAATGCGCCCGGCAGTAACCACTTTGACGCCTTCTTTAAAATCTTTCAAAATATCCGCAATGGAGTGTGAACGAATGAAACGCTGGGCGTACGCATCCACCCCCTTGGCCTTGAGGGCATCCAGCTTCTTTATCCTAACAGCTTTATTTTCATCAACTTCCATCATAAATCACCCTCTTTTTAAAAACAAAAAGCCTATTAAAATACTATTACTTATAAAAATTTATTATATAGAAATTAGGGGGGGAAGTCAATTGGGTAATACGGTAGGTTTTTAAAAATTCTAATCATCCCTATTTTTTAAAAACAAATGACACCCGAAGATCTGCTCCGCAGGCAATGGCTATTTTATGAAGAAGTGTAATGCTATATCCATTATAACCATTATTTTCATACCGCGAGATAGCAGATTTGGTTGTATGAACTCTTTTAGCTAATTGCTCTTGTGTCAAACGGGCTTTATGCCGTAACTCAGCAATTTTCTCTGAAATAACAAAATTTTTATACCCTTCATCAAATTTTGCTTTGAAATCTTTATCTTCCATTAATTTATCAAAATAGGTTCTGCTTTTAGTTGTTTTCATAATAGATGCCTCCTTTGAATCTCCATTTTAATGTTAGCATATTTGCTAACATTAGTCAACCTTAGGTTTGAGGATTATTAATCAGAAGCGGCGGGGATGGTACAGTAGATATGCTTCTTATTATTTATTTTGCACGTTTACTTTATAAAGTCAAGCTGAATTAATAGGGTGCCGTCCCCTTTTATTCAGCAACCAAACTTTCTCTCTTGCCGAGCATCTTCCCTTCAATCCACCAGGGACATCTATGCTTGCCATAAGGGTTAAATGATAATTATCCTGATAATGTTTGGTCACTTCCGCGCTTTTGATTGAAAAAGGCGGGCCTTCCATTAAATTTTGATCGTACTCATAACAAATGAGCAATTGGGGCGCTCCATCCGTGATCTGCTTTACATGCACTGCGTATCGATCGCGCATTTTTTCCGGCAGGGCCACTAAAGCTGCCCTGTCATAAACCGCATCGACTAAGCCAAGCACCTTGCCGGACAAAGCAAATATATCACCAATAAATATGTCAATATTTGTTGCGCTGTAGTGGTCTACTCCCCCAACTTCTGAGATTTTGGCTTTTTCCCCAAGCTCCTTAAATAATTGTTCAATGGCTAATTTGCTCAATTCAGCTCCAGCCACACGATAACCATGGGAAAGCAGCCAATGAATATCAAGGGTTTTGCCGCACAGTGGTAAAAATACACGACTGCCTTTCACCAGAGAAAGTTTGTCAAAATATTTGACCAGCAACGGGTTGGTTTGACTTTCATGAAATGCAATATCATTTTTTTCCCACTTTTTATGCCAAAAAATTGTTTCCATAATTAGTGTCTGTCCCTATTTTTTCCTGGCCCCTTTTATCTGCACTTAAAGTGTCCGTCACCTTTATTTACCTTTATTTTACTACTGCTATTTTTTAAACAAACTGAATTTTAAGATGTTTCCCAAGAGCCCGGGCGGTTTTCTCCAAGGTTAACAGCGTAACTGATACATTATTAGGATCAAGTAACCGGTCTAACTGGATCCTGCTCTTGATCTTCATACGTTCAGTCATGATTTTCTTAGTAAGATGTTCCTTTTTCATGAGCTGTTGAACCTGAAAGGCAATAACTCTTTTAGTGGCGGCTGCCGTTGTTTCCTCAAGCATGCCCTCTTGCTTTAAGAATTCATCGAAATCGCTTCCCGTATGTTTATTTTTCATAAATCATCCTCTCTTAATTTCATTCTTACGTCTTTGTGCTAATTCTAAATCTTCAGCATGAACCTTCTGGCTTTTCTTAATGAACCCATGTAATAAAACAATTTGATCCTCGTGAACTGTGAATAGCACTCGAGAAATTTTGTTCCTTAATTTGGTTCTAACCTCCCAAAGATCCCGATCCAATTTTTCGACTACAGGCATTCCTATCGGCCAGCCGAATTGTACAGTCTTGATATCTTCACCAATCTGTTTCTTGTCGTTCTTATACAAAGAACGTAGCCACTCTCTAACAGGCTCGTGACCTGTTGCTGTCATATAAAAAACTACTTGTAATGGCTCAAATCTTTCCATCTCAAGTGTACCATTTTTGGTACTTTTGGCAAGGATTATTAATCAGAAGCGGCGGGGATGGTACGATCAGTGTGCTTCTTTTGTATTAATTTTGCACATTTATTTTATAAAGTCAAGCTGTTATTAATAGGGCGCTGTTCCTTATTATTCTACTACTCGGTTTTTTTCTTATAGATAACAATTTGCGGTTGCTTAGGAGTGTAAGCATTCTGTTTCTCCAACTGACTGGGCAACACTGTAAACCGAACAGATGCTCTCTCATCACCTTGCTCCAAATCATAAAGCACGACACGGTCTTCCGTTCGTACGCCAACTATCCTGTATACTTGACCATCATCCTTCAAAATAACCTTATCGCCGACATCGTGTTCAGCCATATTACTGCCTTCCTAATTTAGGCCCATCCCCTGTTTAGGCCCTTGCCCCCTTCACATTTCGATCGCCATCTTGAGACGACACCGATATATTTTTTCTGCTAAAACCTTAGTTCACGCTGGTACCGTTGGTTCCCAAAACAGAGGTCACGCGAAAAAATGATTCGAAAGAGAACGGTCAGGTTTTAATACGCAGAAAAAACATATCGGTATCGTCCACCAAATGTTATGTCTCAATAAAAGTGTCCGTCACCTTTATTTTTATTTAAGATTTTGGATCTCTCGATGAACATCCTCTAATGAATATACTGTTATCCTATAAGAATTTGGAATTGATTTTAGAGCTTCATTAAGGTGCTGTTTATCAATTGCACTATTTGTAATTATCCATATTTCAGCAGTTTTAAAAATACTTTCTGCCAATTCTCCCTGTTCATTTGTAGCTACTCCAATACCTACTTTTTGTGGAATTGAAGACCTTCTTCCATCGAGAATTTCTTGTAACATTTTTAAACGCCACAAAATAATCTCTAGCCTAAACGAAGTAAAATTTCCAAGATATGTATATTTCATCCCGGAAAAATCATTTAGCAAATTAAAACCTAGATAACGCCCTAAATTAAAAATAGTTTTTTCACCATCTGAAGCTATCTCCGACATTAAAGCTTTCTTAGCTAACAAAAATAAACTTAAAATTTGGTCCGGATTAACCGCTTCCATCGAATTTTGACTCGTTCCTTTAATTGCTTGATCTATGGCAAGAATTGCTTTTTGTTCAAAATTATTATTTGTATACTTTATTGTATCTAAGCCCGCCACATTAAAAGGCAATTTCTGAGATTCTCTTTGAAAAGGAATAACATATTTATTAAACCCCAACATCAAGCCATATTCCATATTAACGTTGGCATTAGGTATCTCTTTATTTTTATTTTCATCATTATTAATTAAAACAATACAAAATTGAGATGTAATAATTTTAGAACAAATTTTTCCACAAAAAGCATTCACAGCTGGAAGAAGGTTCCCCCCGGCTTCAACAGGTTGGATGCCTCGTTCATCAAGTAACTTTTTCAAAATGGTCATTTCTAACGTGCTTTCTCCGTATCCATAAGCTATAAAACACATTCTGGTAGAAGAAAATGCAAAATCACACCTAGGCTGCCCAATAATACAGTATTCATTCCTTCTTATCCTTTTATCCATTTAAATTCCTTTTTTAATCAATTTATCGTAATCTCGGTTAAATTACCCCCCCCTTGAAAAATTTAATATACCACTAAATAGAAAATTCGTCATTAAAATGTGGGTACGTACACGGATTAGGGGATCATTGGATGGCCGATACCGATATGTTTTTTCTGCGTATAAAAACCTGACCGTTCTCTTTCGACTTATCTTTTCGCGTGACCTCTGTTTTGGGAACTAACGGTACCAGCGTGAACTAAGGTTTTAGCAGAAAAAATATATCGGTGTCGGCCAAACATACGTGACTGGATTCCCGACAAAAACATTCGGGAATGACATGGGGATGGCTTGGAAGGTTACTACTCGTCTAAGAGTTTTTTATCATTTAAAAGAGGCGCTTTTTTTTGTTTCTCTGAAGCAAAGAAAACAAAAAGACCAAAAGCTGCAATTATAGAACAAGTTATTATAACCGCCATAACTAAACTCCTGGATGATGCGCTTTTTTCTTATTGTGCTCTGAAAGCGCAATCATGCCAAGGAAAAAAATAATAAGAAAAACACATGCGATAACAGGAACCATATTAAACTCCTTTTTTAACAGGCTGAACAAACCAACCCAAAATCATCAAGATGACAGCTATTATACAGATAATTAGACGAACAGGTAAGGGAAACTTTTCAAAGAAGTAACTGGCAAAGGCAACGGTCATGATATTCTTCCCCAAGTCTCCAAATAGCTTGGATATATACTTCTGGCGAGCGTCATCAAGATAAAACATGGAAACCCCTTTCGATTGGTCCATAGGGGAATGGAAATATATGTTTTTGAATTTAAAACGCGTTTGGGGGAAACGCAGCTATTAATATATGAAAATAACGGTAATTTGTCAATAAAAAAGCCCCGTCCCGGAGGACGGAGCTAATTAGATAAGATTCTTAAAGATCCTTCGCTGCGCTCAGGATGACAGTGGAATTTTACTCCGCGCCGATTTTGCGCTGGAACATCTTTTTGAAGAAACCCTTGGACGCGGCCTTGGGCGTTGACTTTACGTCAGCCTTGGAATGCGTAGTCGGCCCTGCTGGTGTCGCGCTTGGCGTTGCCACGGGTGTCGGCGTTACAGGCTTGGTTTCCGCATCAGAAACTACTTTGACATCGCCTGCTTTTGCTTTCTTCCCCCCTGTTGCTTTGGCTTCCTTGGGGACTTTAATACGCTTCTTATTGGTGATGATTTCCTTACTCTTTTCAGTTAATTCCAAAAATGCTAACGCGGCATTGTCGCCGGCGCGCTGAACATAAGGAATAATGCGCGTATATCCGCCGGTGCGGGCCTTAAAGCGCGGGGCTATTTGACTGAATAATTGAGACACTTCTTTATGATCACAGAGGATCGCGAAAGCACGGCGCCGTGCGGCCAGAGTGTCTTTCTTGCCCAAGGTGATAAGCTTTTCAATAAGCTTACGGGCTTCCTTGGCTTTGGCACGCGTGGTGCAAATGCGCTCTTGCAGAAATACGGATTTGGCCATATCGCGCAAGGTCGCTTTTCTTAAAGTTTGATTACGGCTTAAACGATTGCCGGATTTTCCGTGTCTCATGGTATTTCAACTCCCCCTAACCCCCTCTTTATAATAAAGAGGGGGAAACTTGAATATCACTTAACTCTTAGTTTTTTCGTATCGACCTTCATGCCCAAATTCAAGCCCATGGCCTTAAGAATATCCTGAATTTCTGTCAGCGATTTCTTGCCGAAATTGCGGAACTCTAACAGTTCCGGTTCCTGACGGCGGACCAAATCACCAATTGTTTTAATATTGGCATCTTTGAGGCAATTGGAAGAACGCACTGATAATTCCAGCTCGGAAATCGGCAGGCGCAGCTTGGTGTACAAGGCCTCTTCTTCAGCGGAAACTTCTTCTTCAGCTTCTTCCTCTTCGGGCAATTGGCCGTAAGCCACGAAGACATCCAAATGGCGCTGTAAAATATTGGCCCCGTAAAGTAAAGCTTCTTTGGGGTTGATGGCGCCATTAGTGAAAATCTCAACCAGCAAGCGGTCATAATCCGTGCGTTGTCCGACACGGGTATTTTCAACGGTAAAATTGACCTTGATGATCGGGGTAAAAATAGAATCCACAAAAATTGTACCTACCGCAGAGCCTTCTTTTTTATTCTGGTCTGCGGGCACATAACCACGGCCGCGGGAAACTTCCATTTCCATGTTAAAGGGAATGTCCTGGGTCAAGGTCAGTAGGTGATGCTCAGGATTTAAAATTTCTATAATTTCGTCGGAAATAATGTCCTTGGCCTTGATCTCGCCTTTTTTATTGGCTTTGATAAAGATCGTCTTGGGGGTTTTGGAATGGGAACGGACCACCAGGGCCTTGACATTAAGCACAATCTCCGTCACTGATTCCATAACGCCGGAAAGGGTGGAGAATTCATGCGACACGCCGTCGATGCGGATAGAGGTAATACCGCTGCCTTCAATGGATGACAAAAGGATACGGCGCAAAGAATTGCCCAGGGTCACGCCATAGCCGCGCTCAAAAGGCTCAGCCACGAATTTACCATAGATGTTCGTATAGCTGTTTTCTTCGCAATCTAAACGTTTTGGCATTTGAAAATCGCGCCATTTGACACCCATGATGTTCTCCTTGGAATTTTATGTCCCCGCCTGGCGGTCAAACCGGGCAGTCATACGAGTTAATAAGAATTACCTTGAATACAATTCAACAACGAGCTGTTCGTTGACCGTATACGTCACATCTTCACGCGCCGGAACGCGCACAATCTTGATGGCCAAATTCGCAGTATCTACTGTCATCCAGCCCGGGACCTTGCGTTCTTTAGTGGTTTCTGTATTAGCTTTAATAGTCGCTAAAGCTTTATCATCTGTTTTGATCTCAACAATATCATTGGGTTTGACTAAAAATGAGGCAATATTGACCCTGCGGCCATTGACCGACACATGATTGTGAGATACGATCTGCCGGCCGTCGGTACGCGACTTGGCAAAACCGGCATTAAAAAGAACTGTGTCCAAGCGGCGTTCCAGGAATTGTAAAAGAATATGCCCGGTAACACCTTTGGTGGCGGTTGCTTTCAGGAAATAATTACGGAACTGTGTTTCCAAAATGCCGTAAATACGTTTGATCTTTTGCTTTTCGCGTAACTGGACCCCGAAGTTGGAGAGCTTGGTTTTCTTGGTTATACCATGCTGGCCCGGAGCGTATTCACGGCGGGACACCGCGCATTTATGCGAGTAGCAGCGGGTACCCTTTAAAAAAAGTTTCTCGCCTTCGCGGCGGCAGAGACGGCAATCTGGACCTAAATCACGACCCATATTATTTAATATCCTTTCAATCCATTTTCTGGATTCCCGACAAAAACATTCGGGAATGACAGTGTTTTATACTCTGCGTTTCTTGCGTGAACGGCATCCGTTATGCGGGATCGGCGTCACGTCTCTAATGGAAGTCACATGTAAACCAGCTGCCACTAAAGCGCGGATCGCTGATTCTCGGCCTGAGCCCGGGCCTTTGACCAATACATCAACGCTCATTAAACCTAATTCCTTGGCCCGGCGTGCAGCGTCTGTCGCGGCTATCTGGGCGGCAAACGGGGTGGATTTCTTGGAACCATGAAAGCCCACTAAACCAGGAGAAGCCCAGCTGATCGTATTACCCTGCTTATCGGCAATGGTCACAATGGTATTGTTAAATGTCGCCTGGATCGTCGCTACCCCTGAAGTGATGCCCTTAAGGTTTTTCTTTTTCGTTTTAAGGGTCTTCTTGACAGCTTGTGTTTGGGCTGTTGGATCTTGCTTCTGTTGGTTCTGTTCCGGCGGTTTAGTGGCCATAATTTTTTATCCTACGCCTTCTTAGGTGGGCTGCTTTTAACGGGAGCGGCTTCTTTCTTAATGATATGTCCGACTACGGGTTTTTTACCTTTGCGCGTGCGGGCATTCGTCTTGGTCCGCTGGCCCCTGACCGGCAATCCTTTGCGATGGCGGATGCCGCGGTAGGTGCCGATCTCCATATGACGGCGCACATTCTCATTGATCTCGCGGCGCAAATCACCTTCGGTAACATAATTCTTCTGCACCAACCCTGTGATACGTGAAATTTCTTCTTCCGTCAAGTCCTTGGCGCGCTTGTCCCCGCTGATCTCTGCTTGCGCCAAAATTTGACGGGTCCTCGTGGGGCCGATGCCGTAAATATAAGGAAGGGCCGCTTCAATCCGTTTTTCTTTTGGTAAATCTATACCTAAAATTCTGGGCATCTGGCTTTAACCTTGTCTTTGTTTATGTTTGGGATTGGTGCATATGACACGCACCACCCTGTCGCGACGGACGATTTTACAATTGATGCAAATTCTTTTGACGGATGATTTAACCTTCACCTTCAACTCCCCTATCCCCTCTTTATAAAAAAGAGGGGAAACATTATTTCAATCTAAATGTGATGCGCCCACGGCTTAAATCGTAAGGCGATAATTCCAGTTTAACTTTATCCCCGGGCAAGATACGGATAAAATTCATCCTGATCTTTCCCGACACATGCGCTAATACCACATGCTTATTTTCCAAAGCCACTCGAAACATGGCATTCGGCAATGCTTCTGCGATCGTTCCTTCCACTTCTATAAGTTCTTCTTTCGCCATAAGTTATTTAGTCAATATTTCAGGCCCGTCGGCTGTGATCACAATGCAATGTTCAAAATGGGCTGACGGTTTGCCGTCTTCGGTCACCACGGACCAGCCATCAGTGAGAATTTTGGTCCGGTGCGTGCCCATGTTAACCATGGGTTCAATGGCAAACACCATACCCTCGGCAAGTACCGGGCCATGTCCGGGCTTTCCATAATTCGGGATTTCCGGATCTTCATGTAATTGACGGCCTATCCCGTGCCCGACAAAATCCCGGACCACGGAAAATCCGTGCATTTCAACGAAACGCTGGATCGCAGAAGAAATATCAGAGAGCCTGTTGCCGGCCTTGGCCTGGCCAATACCGCAAACCAGCGAAGCCTCGGTCACATCTAAAAGGCGCCTTGTTTCCGGCGAAATATTCCCGATCGGCACAGTGACGGCCGTATCGGAATAATAACCTTCGTAAATAATACCTATATCGACGCTGACAATGTCCCCGTCCTTGACAACGCGCCCGCCCGGAACACCGTGAACAACACCTTCGTTGACCGAAACACAGGTCACGCCGGGGAAACCGCGATACCCTTTAAAAGCCGAAACCACCTTATGCTGGTGGATCAATCCTTCAGCCTTTAAATCAATGTCCTTCGTCGACATACCGCTTGTTAAAGAGCCTTGCAACTGTACAACAATGGAACTAAGAATTTTACCAGCTTTTCTTAAAATGTCAACTTCATTTGGCTGCTTGATCCGAATGCCTTGAGAGGTCTTCATTTAAGCATTACACTCAGCGCTTGAGCTAAATCGGCCGTTTCTAAATTGCCATCCAGCTTTTTTAACTTACGCTGTTTAGCATAATAATCAATGATCGGTTGTGTGCTTGTCTGATAAACCTGCATACGCGCCTTGATCGTTTCTTCATTGTCATCCGTACGCTGATAAAGCTCACCGCCGCACAGATCGCAAACACCAGCCTTCAACGAAGGCTTATTTGTCACATGAAACAAGGCCCCGCATTTGCGGCACACCCGACGGCCGGTCAGGCGTTTTAAAATAAGGCCGCCATCTGCCTCCATGTTCAAAGCAAAATCCAATGGCGCTCCTGCTTTCGCCAGCAGCACATCCAAATCCTGGGCTTGCTTGACCGTGCGCGGAAACCCGTCGAGCATATAGCCTTTTTTCAAGTCTGCATCTTGCATGAAGCGCTGTTCAACCAATTTCGTCACCAGTTCATCTGAAACTAATGCGCCTTTGGCAATCAAACTTTTGATCT
>Ga0207051_1082_pt2 | contig 13816 bp, 11 predicted proteins | sample Alteio_BWMinCont_61_FD_153292 | JGI IMG/M metagenome (GOLD analysis project Ga0207051, IMG submission 153292) | Enriched cells from forest soil in Barre Woods Harvard Forest LTER site, Petersham, Massachusetts, United States -... | ecosystem: Environmental > Terrestrial > Soil > Temperate forest >...
ACCGAAACGCCCGGCCAGGAAGTGATCCGGGCGTTTCGGTCACCTGCGCCGCTTCCTCAGCCAGCGTTCGGCCCGTCACGGTTAAACATTTCCCATTGATTTTCTTGGCTTCGAGCAAGCGTTTCGCCAAAAGGCCGATCCCCCCGGCTTTATAGAGATCCACGGCCACAAACCGGCCGCCGGGCTTTAGATCCGCTAGGTGGGGCGTCTTTTCGCTAATCCGTGTGAACTCGTCGATCGAAAGCTTCACTCCGGCTTCATGGGCGCAGGCCAATAGATGCAGGACGGCATTGGTCGAACCGCCGGAAGCCACAACCGCGGTCACGGCATTGATGAACGCATCGCGGGTCATGATTTTCTTCGGCGTGATGTTCTTGCGTACCAATTCCATGATCATCTGTCCGGCCTGATAGCCCACCAATTCCTTTTGAGGATCCACCGCCGGCACACTGTTTCCATTAAGCGGCGAAATTCCGAGGAATTCAAATGCCATCGCCATCGTATTGGCCGTAAACTGCCCCCCGCAGGCGCCCGCTCCTGGGCAGGCGCTTCCTTCCAATTCCATAAGATCAGCTTCGGACATCTTACCGGCCGCGCAGGCGCCCACCCCTTCAAATACATCTTGAATCGTCACATCACGCCCTTTAAAACGACCTGGCAGGATGGATCCGCCGTAGAGCATCAGGCCGGGGCGGTCCAAGCGCGACAGCGCCATGACGGTCCCAGGAATCGTTTTATCGCAGCCGGAAAGCGCCACAACGCCATCAAAACAGTATCCGCGAACGGTCAGTTCGATCGAATCCGCGATCACTTCCCGGCTGATCAGGGACGTCTTCATGCCTTCGGTTCCCATGGTGATGCCGTCAGAGATCGCAATCGTGTTAAATTCAAATGGGGTTCCGCCCGCCGCGCGAATTCCTTCTTTCACCTTGGCAGCAAGCTCTCGAAGGTTGTAATTGCAAGGCATGGTTTCGATCCACGTGTTGGCCACACCAATAAAGGGCTTGTGCATATCTTCTTCTGTAAAGCCGATGGCTTTGAGCATGGCGCGGGCCGGCGCGCGATCCATGCCTTCCGAGATCACGTGGCTAAAGGGTTTTAAGGGATACTTAGTCGATTTCATACAGTCTCCTTATGTGGATGAGTATTCATTTTAACAAGATAGAATTGCTTTATGAGCCTCGTTTTGAAATCCCGCAGCCAGGAACTCGAACGGATGGACATGGAAGCACTCATTCCATCCGATGCCGCCGGTATACTCGGGAACCTCGAATCAATTAATGCCTGGCTGGGGGGCGTGCGGGCCACGTTGTGGCATTTCAAACGATTTTCTCTGCGATGGACCCCGGGAGAACACATCCGCATCATCGACTGGGGCACCGGCGGCGCTGACATGCCTCGTGCGCTGGTCCGATGGGGACGCGCTAACGGCTATGTGCTCGACGTCACGGGGGTCGACCGCAACCCCGAAGTGCTTACTTATGCAAAAGCGTGCTGCGCCTCCTATCCTGAAATTCGGCTGGTGAATGAAGACCTCAACGGCATGACATCTTCCGAAGAATCGTTTGACTACGCGATCTCATCCTTATGCCTACATCATCTGACAAATGCCGAAATCGTAGAGCTTCTTAAAAAAAGCGACCGATTTGCCACTCGTGGACTTGTGATGAATGATTTAAAACGCAGCGCACGCGCCTGGGCCTGGATTTGGGCCCTTTCACGCATCGGAGGAGCGCATCCCATCGTCCAAAATGACGGCCCCTTGTCCGTTAAACGAGCGTTTACCGCTGAGGAACTTCGTGGCTTAGTCGAAGCGGCGGGTCTCCCCTATCCCAAGGTGTACACACATTTCGGCTATCGGCTGACACTTGCCGGAGAAAAATCATGAGTGTGGATGCGGTTGTCATCGGTGGCGGCCCGGCCGGGACTGCCGCGGCTATCCGCCTGGCCAGAAGCGGACGGAGGGTGAGCCTCTATGAAAAAGAGCATTTCCCCCGCCAAAAGCTTTGCGGAGGTTTCTTGAGCCCCGAAGGCTTGGCAGATCTGGAAGACTTGCACGTGCTCGATGCTTTACGCCGTACGGGAGTGATTTCTCTGCATCGGACCGTGATTGCTTCGAGGCACGGAACGATCATCGAGTCCTCGCTTCCGGCCGAAGCGCTTTCCGTTTCTCGCGACACCCTCGATCAACTTCTTTTAGAAGAGGCGCGCTGGGCAGGTGTAGACGTACACGAAGGGGTCGATGGGACACCATTGATCGATAAGCACCCCATCACCGTCATCGCCACCGGACGCATGGGACACCCGCGCAAAAATGAACCTCTCACTCCCTGGTATGCCAGCCCAACCACACCTTACTTTGGAATGCAGGCCCTTTTTGAGGGTGTCGAAGGCGTCACGGATCAAGTGGAGCTGGATCTGATCAAGAGTGGCTACGTTGGTTTGGCCAGGCAGAACCAGGGCATCAATATATGCGCCCTCACCACTCAAGAAACCATCAAACAGCGCGGACCCGACCTAGACAACGTCATGGCGAGTTTCATGGGAGAAAACCCCATCCTTCAAACGCATTTAAAGGACGCCAAGCGCGTAGGCGAATGGATGGCGGTAGGACCTGTCTACATGGGAATCCGACGACTGGCCAACGAAAACACGTTTTATGTAGGTGATGCGGCTTGTGTGGTGGATCCCTTTGCGGGAGAAGGCATGTCGATCGGGCTTTATTCCTCCCAACTTCTGATGAGCGCGTTGGATCAAAATCGAGTCCCTGCCGCGAAAGCCTATGAAACCTTATGGAAGAAAGCGTTTGTCCCTTCTCTGCGATGGAATGCCGCGATGCGGATGCTCTACAGCCTGTCCGTGTTCCGTGAACCTTCACTGCACGTGCTGGGATGGTATCCCCAAGGGATGAACTGGCTAACCGAATTGACTCGTTACCGGCGACTGGAATCGTTATGAACATTCTCGACGGCATCCTGTCCTCATCTGCGCTTGAGCCTATGAGAGAAGAGAACGTCGCACATCGTCGCACGTTCATCACGGGCTTTCAAGGGATTTCCCCCCGATTTCGCTCCTCGCAAGAAGACCTCTTGGAATGGCTAACAGACGCTCATGCGGCCCTTGGACAAGCGGACCGTGAGCAGATCAGAACCTTTCTTGCCCGCTGCAGCCGCTCAGCCAACCCCATCGCCTTTCGCAGCCATGAACTGCCGGATTTCACGCATCGGGCATGGGACCGAATGCGGCTCTTTAGCCCAAATGGATCGACGGTGACAGAGAAAACTCAATTTTTCAATGAAGCGGTGACCATGGTCTTTGAACGGCTATACCCCACTGGCACCGCCGCCCCGGAAGCCCTTGTCCATGTGACCTGCACGGGATACAGCGCTCCAAGCGGCGCCCAGAGACTCGTGGCGTTGAGGGGATGGGGACGGCAAACGGAAGTGGTACATGCCTATCACATGGGCTGTTATGCCGCCCACCCGGCCTTGAAGATCGCCGCGGGTCAAATGGATTTTTTACCGTCAGCCCGTCGCTCCGTGGATGTGGTTCACACGGAGTTATGCAGTCTCCATTTTGACCCTCTCCAGCACGACCCGGCTCAATTGGTCATTCAAAGCCTTTTCGCGGACGGCTACATGAAATACCGGCTCACAAGATCCCCGGCACCGCAGGAAGCGTCATTCGAAATTCTAGCCCTGCGCGATGAGATCATCCCCGATTCCGCGCAAGCCATGGACTGGACACCCGGCCCCTTGATGTTCGCCATGAAATTGGCCAAAGAAGTGCCGACATTGCTGGCGAGCGCCCTCCCGGGCTTTGTCCATCGTCTATGTGAGCGAGCGGGCCTGGATTTTTCCGCTCAAAAGCCAACGGCCATCTTTGCCATCCATCCCGGCGGACCGCGCATCATTGAACTGGCGGAAAAGGTTCTGAACCTTCAACCCCCGCAGGCCGACTGGAGCCGTCACGTGCTTCGAGAACAGGGCAATATGTCGTCCGCGACGCTTCCGCACATTTGGCGGGAAATCTTGCACGATGACCACTTGCCAAAGGGAACCCTCATTGTCAGCCTGGGCGCCGGCCCCGGCCTCACCCTCTCGGGCGCGCTCTTTCGTAAACAATAGACCCCAGCACTACAACACCTTGTTTCATTGGGAGACCTTCTCAATATTCTGATGAGTTTCTCCCTCCCCGCCCCAACGAAACGCCAATGAAATGCGTTGGGTTAGACCGAGGGATCCGTAGGGCAAGAACGCATAGTCGAAATTAAGGTTTTGCCACCCCACCCCGAATCCGAAGGACAATCCGGTCATGCCATTAATGTCTCCTGCCGTCAGCGAATCATAACCGAGCCGGCCATCTAAAGAGAACCCCTCTTTGACCCACCAACGATATTCCGTCCCCAGCGCTACATAGGCCGCATTGTCCTTTGGAGAAACAAAATCGAACGAGGCCAGCCAATGATCCGTCAACTGCATGGAACTCCCGTAACGCAGCACCAAGGGCAAGCTATCCGATTCCTGCTCAAATTTCATCTTGCTTCCCAGATTCGACACGACAAAGGCCAGCCGCAAACGGTCCCAATATGGACGCGACTGCAAACCGAAATCCACCGCACCGGCAGTAGCGATTTCAAGAATCCTGGACTGGATATATTTGCCGGCGACACCTACGGCGTACCCCGACTCCGAGAGACGATACGCGCATCCAAAGGAAATAGCCAGATCATAGGGCGAAAAACTTCCCAGGGAAGCATTATTGACGTCGGTTTCGGAGATACTTCCGGCCGAGAAATATTGAAAGCCGACTCCAAGGGCGTGATTCCCAAACCGGTGTGCAAAAGCGCCGTAATCGTAATACGTCGAATCCAAATAAGGCGCATGCATCAACGATGCTTCGCTGGACTGGATCCGAGCAAGCCCGGCCGGGTTCCAATAAAGAGCTGTCGCATCGTCGGCCACCGCCGAATACGCCTCCCCCATCCCCATTGCGCGGGCGCCGACCCCGAGCTTTAGGAAATTCGCGGTTGTGGTCCCGCGCGCATCTGAGTTAAAGTCCGCGCATGCAATGGACTGAATGAGCAAGACGCTCAGAAAACATGGAAACGTTTTCATCGTTGAATCGCCACTTTCACCGTTTTTTTCTCTCCAGCCCCTTCGATCAGTGCGAAATAGATCCCGCTGGCCGCTTTTTGGCCCGAGCCATTGTTTCCGTCCCACGTCGCGATGCCGACCGTGCTTGCGGTTAAATCTTGTACTTTCTCTCCCGCCAAGGTGTAGATCCGGACGCGCGAACCCGGCGGCAGCTGACCAAATACGATTCCTGTCTGTCCTAGTGAAGGCCGCATTGGATTGGGATAGATTTGGATTTCGTCTAAAGACGAGGCTCCGCCGCTCACATCCGGCGTCGTCGTATACGGCTGAGAAAGGTAGGAAGTCCACACATTAAAGACGGGAGTTCTGGGTGAACCATCGTTATACCGTAGGCCCATATTTCCAAAGTACCGATACAGGACCTCCGTCGATGTCCCCCCGCTTTGATAGACTTGTTCAAGATTGTTGCAGGTCGCGTTCGAACCCGGACAAGGACAAGCCGAGGCAATCGTTCCGTCCAGATAGTCCCGATTTTCCCACCAGACCACAGCCTCAAATTTTTTCGCTTGGGCTTGCGATAAGAGCTTGCCCATATAATCCGCCATCAACGCATCCCCCGCGAACGTCGGGGTTGAGATATAAAAGATTCCGCAGGAAGAAGGAGGCGATGCATGCTGATAACTGCTGGCGATTTGGACCCCTTGCCACCCGGTTTCTGAAATCCAGATCTTGCGCGTTGTTGTTTGTTGAACACGCGTGAACATATCCTCGAGCGGAACGTCGGGCGTGTAGTTGTCCGGCGGCGTTGGAGGGGCCTTCCAAGACAACGGATACGTCGAAAAGGCGATTCGATCAGCGGGGACGGTTAGCGCCTCGGTTAAACGCTGCTGAAAACAGGCCCCAAACGAGGCGTCTGTTTTGGTTCCGCCGCACCACGTGGTTGGATCGGCAATACCGTACATATAGTCCGCGGAAAAGGTCGGGAATACGATGAGACTGGGATAGGCCTGTTTAATCGCTTGATGCACATCGCTGTACCATTGGATATACGCGGCTTTCTGAGATGGGCATTTTGCGAACTGAATATTCATTTCGATCGCCAGGCTTAAATAGGTCGGGTGGAACAGGTTCACCATGTACTTCACGTAGTTAATGTAGACCTGTTTGTTTGCACCCGCATTCGGGTCCGACGCAAAAAGATAACAGCCAGCGGAATCTTGCGGAGCCCAGTTATTCGTGACGTTTCCCGAGGCATCGACATTCCCAGCGAGCGTTGTGCGGTTATGCAACGGGCCAAGGGCCAAATAAATCAACTTCCCAGATGAAACGGCATTGGTTTGAATCCCCTGGACAGTAGCAACCCAGGAAACGGGAAGTGCCGTCCCATTTTGGAATGCGGTCCAGGGAATGTTCAAGAAATCATCCACATGGATAGAGAAGAAGTCTTTGTCCTGCGGGTTTTCAAAAGCAAAGGCGAAGTAGTCGGCAAACGTCGACGTTCCCATGAGAAAGGGTCGCTGGGCGGCAGGGGACGCAACCGCCCAGCATAAGGTAGCGACACAGATCGCCGCATACCGCATCAATGCTGGAGTCCCCTTATTCATGTTGTTTTCTTACGAGTTCAATTCGCTCCGAATTTAACTCCGATGCAGGCAAGCAGGTTGAAGCTCACAAAATCTCCTCGCGGATCTGATCCTGAAAACCCCAACGCTCTGGCCTGTGCTGTGAGTGGATAGGTCGCCGTTCCCAAATACGTCCCGCGACCTTCCGCACCCAAAAATACCGAAGGCGTGAGGAAAATATCCACCCCAATGCCACCCGCCCCCGCGAAACCAGTGGCGGTTCCTTCGACTATCCGGCGATTGTCTTGAGTATTGGTATCGAACCATGTGGTACTCCCCTTGGGTTGAAAATCCCAGTAAAAGGAGGTGCGGTGAAACCCGATGCCGCCAAATAAGTAGGGATGGATACGGCCCTGTCCAAAAGCAAGCTTGGCAACAGCCAGTACCGTGGTGGGTTGGAAACGGGTGCGAAAGTTGTACTGGGTCGACAGAGAGTCCGCAAAATGCTCCTGGAGAGAAGAATTGAGGATGTCTAGGCCCAATCCCACAGCCGGCGCCGAACGCAGATAATAAACATATTGGGCGCCAAAGGCTCCTCCAGGACTTGCTATTTTTTCGTGTTTATTCGAATTTCCTGAAATATCGTGATCAAACTCGCTGCCGGAAAACCCACCCCCTGCGACCAAGGTGAGGGTCTGAGATCCTGCGCTCAGCTCTCCAAAACTCAACGAAGTCATACTCAAAAGGACAACGGCACTCCATGTCAGTGTTTTCACGATAGTCCCCTTTAATTTGATCCGAATTTATAGCCTAATTTGATCATGAGAGTGGTCATGGAAGACGGGTCACGGACCGGCTGAATCCCAAACGTCTGGCCGACAGCGGTCGGTACATGAAGGAGCCTGGATAAGAGAACTTGGCGCAGTTCGAGGCCAAGAAACCAATGTTCGCGAGGGAAAATATCCATTCCGATTCCCCATGTCCCGGCAAAACCGTATCGGATGGAGTCAAACGTCTGTATTGGCGTACCAGACGGGGGTGTGATATCTCCTTGAAGTGACGCGCGTGAAGCGCCGATGCCTCCCAAAAGATAAGGCCGCCAATGTCCATGCGGATGCGCCAGTTTAAGCATTCCCTGGTATACCGCTATATGTTCAGCCCCATGCGATTGGGCATTGGTCACAATACTGGAGGGATCCTGCTCCGACAAATCCCCCCACAAAATATCCGGACCGATGGCGATTGTCGGTCCACTATGGAGGAAGTAAAGATACTGAAGGCCCGCCATTCCTCCGCAATCTCGTATGGTGTCGTCCCCGTTATTGACTTTCACATCGTCAGAGTATCCGCCGGGCCCCATGTGAAATTGCAGCGACTGGTTGCCCTTCTGATAATCCGCCTGCAGCGGAGCCGTTCCCAACAGCACACCCAACGTCAAAAAAAGGGTCCGTTTCATAGATTGCCTCCGATAAAGTGATCTCGTCATCAACCAAAGTTTATTGGGATTGGTGTTGGGATGTGTCAGAGACAGGCAAAAGGAGGCACAGCAGATGCAAAAATGTGCAAATTACCAGCGAAGGGAAAGCGAGATGTCGGGTCCGCCCACTAAACGCAAGCCTCTATTCTGCGTCACTTCGGCTGCAAGCGGGCGATCAGAAACAGGGATACTGTCTTTAAATTCCTGAGAGGGGGTCGATTGAAGAAAGGTATGAAAAAGATAGCCGCCATTGAAAGCAAACCCTCGCGGTAGGCCAATGACAAACCCGGCTTCGAGCGTTCCGCCAATATTCGCTTTAGAACTCGACTTCAAGGTATTGGTGAAATTAAAGAAATAGAGGCCCGTGCCGGCCTTCGAGTAAAAGGTCAATCCTCCAATAATCGGCTTCTCCGCCCGCGCCACAATAATGAAATACCCGATATCGCGACGGCTCGAAGGAGGTCCGGAAGCGCCTAAATCCCCCAATTCCATTCCAGCGCCCAGATTCGGCGTTGGGAAGCGGACAAACCCGAGGGATCCACCGGCCGTCGTATCGACCAGCCGGCCTTTGCCGTCCACGGTGTGGAGGAAGGTTCCGCGCGGAAACTCCAGAAGCCATGTGGCGGGAGGAGATTCATAGACTTTCTGTACAATCACAGTAGTGCTGGTACGAACCTCCACGATGCGCTCGGCCGCCTGCGCATACTGAAGCTGATTGAGCGCTTCCGCATAGGAGTCGCCCTGGTCCGCATAATCCTTCACGATCTTTTTCCAAGCGTCTTTGGCTTCCGCTGGCTGCCCCATCTTGTACTGGCATATTCCGAGCTGCAGGTACGCCTTGGCTTGAGAGGTGCGGTCCGTGCCAGGCCTGAGAAGAAACTCTTGATAGAGACGCGCAGCCCCTTCGAGGTCCTGGACCGTCGTCTGCTGAAATTCCGCGTCCTTTAACAAGTCGTTGGAAGCCCGACCCGCACCACCCATGAGACACCAGAACAAACCCTAAACTGACCGACAGAAACGCTTTTCTCATTTTCAATCGACAAAGCGATAGCCGGCACTGTGAATGGTGAGAATTTTGGGTCCCTTGCGGTCTTCATCCCACCCCAGCTTCCGGCGGAGGGAAGACACCTGATTGTCCACGGTTCGGGTGGTAGGCAACTCTTCAAACTGCCAGAGATCTCGGAGAAATTGTTCGCGGGAGATCACCGCTTCGCGGTGCATAATAAAATACTTCAGGATTTGGAACTCCTTCGAGGTTAAAGCAATCCGCTCTTTCCCCTTCCAGGCTTCGTGCCTCTTAAAATCGATCCGCCAAGAGGCTTTCACGTATTCCTCCAAGGAATCCAGCCCGGACGTGGACCTCCTTAACAACGCCTTGATCCGGCCGAGGAGCTCGAGCACATTAAAGGGCTTGGTCAGGTAATCGTCCGTCCCAACCTGGAAACCGACGATCTTATCGGCATCCTGGCTTTTAGCGGTCAGCATTAAGATGGGCACCCGAGACCCTTGAGCGCGTAAGGTCCGGCAAATCTCATAGCCATCCATCTTAGGCAGCGACAAATCCAAGATCACAAGATCCCAGGAGCCGCCGGATGCCTTCTCCAGGCCGATCAAGCCATCGCTCGCCGTTTCAACAGCATAGCCTTCTAGTTTTAAATCATTCGTCAGGATCTTGGCCAGCCTGACCTCATCTTCGATCAAGAGAATTTTTGACATTACGCTCCATTCAAAGGAATGTGAATTGTGAAAATACTGCCTTTTCCCACAGTGCTTTGCAAATCGAGCCGGCCATGGTGCGCCGCCATGATGTTCTGAGCGATCGCCAGCCCCAACCCAACGCCCTTGGTGTGTTTATGATCGGAAGACGAGGATCCACGATAAAAACGGTCGAAAACCAGGGTTTTCTCTTCCGGCGGGATGCCATACCCCTCGTCAGCCACTTGGATGACGGCGTCGTGGGCCTCTTGTTTCAACAAAAGCGTAATATGCGTGCGCTCAGGCGGTGAATATTTCACGGCATTATCCAACAGATTGATAATGACGCGTGCGAGCGATTCACGATCGACCTTCGCGAGGCAAGACTCCGGCTCGCAAACGCAATCCAGTTTCACGTGATCCGAACTCAAGCTATGGCGGAATCGATTCGCCGTATCTCGGACCAATTCGACAAGATCGGTGGCTTCCGGCCGGTGTGGCTGCCGGTTGTCCATGAGCCGCGAGAAATCGAGCACCTCATCGATCAACGATTTTAAACGTTCCGTCTCTTCCGAAATCATGGAGTAATAATCCTGAATTTCATCCTGGGACCTGTAACGCCCCAATTGCAATTTTTGTCCGATGAACCCAATGATCGAAAGCGGCGTTTTGAGCTCATGGGACATACTCGCCACAAAGCGAGCCTTAAGTTCAGCCACTTCGATTTCTCGGGACACCGCATACCACGTTGTGTACAACGCAATCAAGATAACGATGGCGGCCAAGAACACCATGCCAATATAGACCTCGCGGCGGCGTTCCGCCGCCCGCTCCACGGGAATATCGCTGATTGGCGCAAAGGCCAAGTGCAGGGCGGGATACGTCTGCGTGAGTTGTGTTCCGATCGGCCAGCGTTTTCCTTCCGGCTTTTGATGGGACTCCCCCAAAAGGGTTCCTCCGTCCAATTCCAAGCGATACGCCAAATTCGAGGCGGAGGTCAACCGCTCAATATCGCGAAGTACGGAGGAAAGCAGGGAATCGCTCTCCATCTCCGCAATGGCCACGGACTCCAGGGACGCGGTCAAGTGTTCGTAAGAAGGGACATAGGCGACCATATGATGGGCCAGGGGGTCGGTAAAAATGAAAAGGGGCTTACCCGAACGGCCCTGCTCTCGGATGGTCCGCTGCAAATTAGGCCAGCGCAGATTCACAAACTCCATCGCTTTTGCGACGGCACGGCTTAAATGGTCGTATTGCACTTGAAGATTCTGCCAACGACCCAGTTCGATATTGGTCATGTTCGCCTGTAAGGCTTGAATGCGCTTGGAGACGTGACGGATAAAAAACTGGACCTCCTCCCACGAAAGGTCCCAGCGCCCGGAAAGGAGGTCATGATAAATTTCGAGATAACTTGCGACCGCAAGGTCTGGACGGCCCCTTTTTTCCTGGAGTTCCCCCAACTGTGTCGTCATGGCCAGCTCAAACGGCTGATCCCCTTGATCCAGTTCTTTTCCGTAGCTGGAAAGAATTTCCTGGTATTGCGATTCCGCAGCATCATATTGCCCCATTTTGACGTAACACCCGGCCACACTCGTCATAAAAATCGCCTGCCACCGCGGCGATTCAAAGTCTTCGATCAATGACCGATACCGTTCGATCGCGGCCGCACAGTCATGCATTCTGAACTCCGAATACTCGGCCGCCTCTTGGCGTTGGCGAATCTCAGGCGGCAGCGGGATCAGAGGAATTGGACGATGCCGTCGCATTTCCTGTACGGGATAGAGCAAATGGTTGTTGGTGTCCAACTGAAGGAGCGTGGAAACGGAATCGTGGGTTGATTTGTACTCGTTGAAGGCGCTCTTATTCACCATCTGGACCAGCGCGGCCAATGAATCGCTCACGATCGACTGGGCATCTTCAGAAACGGCCTGCGCTGTTTTCCCAACCCGCTCTTCAGACTCCTTCTGCAGGAGGCGGGTTTCGGAACGGATCGACAGGACCCCGAGGTAGACAAGGAATCCGGTGGGCAGGATAATCCCGGCCATAAAGAGGACCAAGACCTTGATGAGGGGCGACTTGGAAGGCATTGATCATAATGTTATATTAATCCCTGTCGACTGCAAGACCTTCGCGGGTGTGGTTCAGTGGTAGAATGCGTGCTTCCCAAGCATGAGATGAGGGTTCGATTCCCTTCACCCGCTCCACTTTTCTCCCTCATTTACTCATAGACTTCAAAATATTTCGTTTCTCGCACCTTCCGGAAATGCTCCCGTACATAAATAATCACCGGATGAAATTGTATCGGGACATCCCCATCCTTCAAGTTAAAAGCCCAGAATTTTTGCACCACCAGCGTGATGCGGCCTTTCTGGTGAAGCAGTGATTCATCCACGCGCTCAACCATCGGTTTCTGGCTGATTTCTGTCGGCCATAACCAATCAATCGGAAGCCGATTGACCTGCGGCGCCTTCGCCCAATAGCCCGGGCAGTCGGGTAGGATCGCGTATGGGTGCCCGTTTAAACCGTGGATGATCGTTTGGAGATCCACAAGAAAGGCGTATGTGTTTTCGTTAGTCTTAATCCCCCTCCCCCCAGGCCATACCCCATCCAGAGAATAAGTCAACTCGTCTGCCGATCTATCCATATAGACCTCTTGACGTCTTAAATCGTGAAACCATAAGACAAAACACAGCATTTCCGCGACTAAAAGGACCCGAATCACGACTCTAAGCCAAGCGGGTAAGGGAGACTTTTGCCATCGGTCCCAGGCCAACGCCATAAAAAAGACCGAAATGGCACCCATGCCAAGATCGGGCGTATTCCATCCAATCGAAATAGAGACACACCACGCGAGAGCCACCGCAAGCCCCCCTAAGACGAAAGCCGTCCGGCGCTTTTCCTGATCAAAAATTAAACCCGCCCAAATACCAAGCGCGGCTCCAAACCCGATAAAATTATCTCCCCCAAAGGTTAACAGCGGAGCCAGCATAAAAATGAGGCCTTGTGAGAAAGCCACGGTTCTTGGCCATTTCCATCGTTCGGACTTGACTAAGAGCATCCCGCTGGCTAAAAAACCCGCCACTGAAGCGACATGAAAAGAAGCCGTTCGAACATAGGGAAGAACAGCCGTTCTCAAAGCGGTTGGCTGAGAAAGGATTTGAAAAACACCCGCACGGAAGGCATGACTTCGATTCAAAAGCGCAAAATAGAGGAAGCCGGGCAAACTCCAAGCCAGCCAAGCCCTGAAACGTCTCGATCCGCCCGTAAAAACAAGCACCAGAGGGCCTATAAAAAAGAAATTGGGTTTACATAGATAAGACATTCCAACGACCATGTAACCCACCATCGCAAGTCCACTCGCGTCCAAGGTAATCCAATAGAGGCCCAAAGACATCAAAAATACCCCGTCGATTGTGTACCACGGCATGGGTGGAAAGGTTTGAGCTGAACTTATAAAGGCGATAAGCGCCACTCCGACTTGGTCGAAGCGATTCCATCGTACCGAGGGCATCAGGTGCATCGCTATTTTCACCCAAAACCATGCGATGAACGCCCATTGCACCCAAACCACATATCGCCCGAAAAGATACGCGTGGTCACCCCCGAAGTAAACCTCTGGGATGTGCAGATACGCAGAGAGCATCGGGCGCATGCTCAGAAAATCGCGATAAGGCACCTGCCCTTCCAAAATGCGTCGACTAACAGGCCCGTGAAATATCCGTCATGTGAGACCTGGGGGAATAACGCGTTGATCCTGACCGATGAGAAGGGATTGCCGAAAGAGAGGACGGCTGCTTACCATGCCGCCACGATGCTGACGCACGTTTGGGCACAGCCCTCGATGGCAAGTCTTGCGCTTTATGCGGCAATCCCTGTTGCACCGAAAGGCGATGACTCATCCTGGGTAAGCGTTTATCCATTACGGCGGCCCGATCAACACTGGGCTGTTCTCCTGACCAATAAAGATCCACGCGATCATCGAACCA